>FTKD01001032.1_pt4 | contig 70777 bp, 67 predicted proteins | sample 1658191 | NCBI WGS metagenome assembly FTKD01 (sample SAMEA3914808, study PRJEB12502) | metagenome | biome: forest; material: soil | place: Canada | collected 2011-08-03 | depth 0.3 m
GGGGGAGTCTGTTTTGTGAGGTTAAGGAGGAGGAGGCCGCAGGCCGACGGGGGACACGAACAAAACAGACTCCCCCGGTGAGTCGTGCCTGCCCCAGCGCGCGCCGCAAACCGCAAACCAAGGCCCCCCGCAGATCGGGGAAGAACCTTTATTTCTGGACGTCGATCTTGGTGATCGTGTAGACGCTGTTCACGCGATCCAGGCTGAACTGGACGTGGTCGCCCACCTGCACCTTGTCGAGCATGGACGGATCCTGCACCTTGTAGGCGCCGGTCATGCCGGGCATGTCGTAGGCCTTGATCTCGGCGTGCTTCAGGGTGATGCGGCCGGCCGGCTTGTCGATCTTCTTCACCTCGCCGGCCACGAGGGCCTGGGCGGAAGCAAGGGCCGAGACGGCCAGCAGGGCGGCGGTGGCGAGGAGGCGTTTCATGATTCCATTGTGCTTGCTATCTCCATAACGCGCTGGGAGCCTTTCCGGAATACAGAGGCTCACGGCGCCCGGCAGGGCCAAGCGGGGCGCCCGCCGCCAAAATCCCTGAACGAGGCCGGCATCGACACGCCGCCGTCGCGCAACGTCAATAGAATCGCCGCATGACTACGCCCACGACCCCCTCCGCCGCCGATTCGACGCACGCGTCGGTCGATCTCTCGCACATCGCCCCGCGCGACAAGGCCGAGATCCTGTCGCAGGCGTTGCCCTACATCCGCAAGTTCCACGGCAAGACCATCATCATCAAGTACGGCGGCAACGCGATGACGGAGCCGGCGCTGCAGCAGGACTTCGCGGAAGACGTCGTGCTGCTGAAGCTGGTGGGCCTGAACCCCGTCGTGGTGCACGGCGGCGGACCGCAGATCGACTCGGCGCTGTCCAAGCTCGGCAAGAAGGGCACCTTCATCCAGGGCATGCGCGTCACCGACCAGGAGACGATGGACGTCGTCGAGTGGGTGCTGGGCGGCGAGGTGCAGCAGGACATCGTGGGCCTGATCAACTCGGCCGGCGGCAAGGCCGTGGGCCTCACCGGCTTCGACGGCGGCATGATCCGCGCGCGCAAGCTCAAGATGCAGGACAAGGACGACCCGAGCATCGAGCACGACGTCGGCCAGGTGGGCGACATCGTCTCCATCGATCCGGCGGTGGTCAAGGCGCTGCAGGACGACCAGTTCATCCCGGTCATCAGCCCCATCGGCTTCGGCGAGGGCAACGTCAGCTACAACATCAACGCCGACGTCGTAGCCGGCAAGCTGGCCGAGGTGCTGGGCGCCGAGAAGCTGGTGCTGCTCACCAACACGCCGGGCGTGCTGGACAAGCAGGGCAAGCTGCTCACCGACCTGAGCGCGCGCCAGATCGACGACCTGTTCGCCGACGGCACCATCTCGGGCGGCATGCTGCCCAAGATCGCGTCGGCGCTCGACGCCGCGCGCTCGGGCGTCAACGCCGTGCACATCATCGACGGCCGCGTGCCGCATGCGATGCTGCTGGAAATCCTCACGGATCAGGCCTACGGCACGATGATCCGGGCCCGGTGACGGGAACCGGACTCCGCCTCGGCGCGGCGTGCGGCGCCGCGTTCCTCTGGGGCACGGGCTCGTTGGTGGTGAACCTGCTCGTGGCCCGCCACGGCTACCACCCGCAGAGCATCTCGTTCTGGCGCTTCGTGCTGGGCGCCGCCTCGCTGCTGCTGGTGTTCGGGCGGTCGATGCCGTGGGGCCGGCTGCTGCGCGAGGGCGCGCCGCTGCTGGGCGCCGGCGCCGTGATGGCGTCGTACGTGCTGCTGTGGTTCATCGGCATCGCGCACATCGGCGCGGCCATTCCCACGCTGATCGCGCTGTGCCTGCCGCCGGTGTTCGTCACCGCCTGGGCGCTCGCGCGCGGGCGCCAACGCGCGAGCCTCGCGTTGCTGGCGATCCTGGCCGCCTCGCTGGCCGGCACCGTGCTGCTGATCGTGGGCGGCGGCGCCGAGGGCGGCGCGCGTCCCGGCGCCACGCTGGACGACTGGGCGTGGGGCGTGGCCGCCTCGGTCGGCTCGGCGCTTCTCTACGCGGGCTTCACGCTCGTGAGCCCGGCCATCTCGCGCCAGTGGGGCGCCGGCACGGCCACCACGGCGCTCACGCTGGCGGCCACCGCCGTGATGGGGCTGTCGGGCCTGATCTGGCCGCTGCAGCTGCCGCACGAGGCGACGCCCGAGGCCTGGCTGCTGTACCTGGGCATGGTCACCGCCGCGTTGGCGCTGCTGGCGTTCAGCTGGGGCGCGGCGCGCCTGAGTCCCACGGCGCTGACCGTGGCCACGCTGGTGGAGCCGCTGACCGCGGTGCTGCTGGCCGCGGCCTTCCTCGGCGAACGCCTGCAGCCGGCGCAGTGGCTGGGCGCCGTCCTGTTGATGGGCGGCATCTGGGGCATGAGAAGGTACGAATGAACCTGACATGCCCGCTCGTGCCGCACGGAGGCGCGTGATGACCGAACGCGTCTGGCTGTTCGACCTCGACAACACGCTGCACGACGCCGGCGCGTGGGTGTTCGCGCAGATGAACGACACCATGCGGAGCTACGTGGTCGACACGCTGGGCGTCAGCGCCGCGGAGGCCGACGACCTGCGGGACCGGTACTGGCGCCGCTACGGCTCGACGATGCTGGGCCTGGTGCGCCACCACGACGTCAGCCCGGCGCACTTCCTGCACGAGACGCACCGCTTCCCGGGGTTGGAGGAGCGCGTCACCGGCCATCGCCACGACTTGGCGGCCATCGCGCGCCTGCGCGGGCGCCGCGTCGTGCTCACGAACGCGCCGCGCGCGTACGCCATGCGCGTGCTGGGCGCGCTGGGCATCGTGCAGCTGTTCGACGCGGTGCTGTCCATCGAGGACATGCGCATGTTCGGCGACTGGCGGCCCAAGCCCGACCGCCGCATGCTGCGCCAGGTGGCCGTCCGCCTGGGCGTGCATCCGTCGCGTTGCGTGCTCGTGGAGGACTCGCTCGACAACGTGCTGGCGGCCCGCCGCGTGGGCATGCAGCCGGTCTGGATGCAGCGCTTCGCCCGCCGCGGCGCCCACGCCGGCCCGCGCGTCCGGCGCTGGACGGTGCATCCCAGCGGCGTGCGCATCGTCCGTTCCCTGCGTTCCCTGGGCTGAGACGGCGGCCACCCTGGGGCGCAGCGCCCCCGGCTGGGGCAGTCGGCGCCCACCTCCGTGCAAACCCCGACCGTGCCGGGCTTCACGGAAATTTTGCTTGGTGTTTACCTGCAGGCAGCAGCGCGGCAGTGGTGTGCAAAAATGGGTTCACACCCTGCGCCATGCCGGCCGCCGTCAGCGATGCCAGACCTTCCCACCGACCTTTCTGCCGTAGCCGGTTCCGGCATTTCGGCACCCGAGATCACGATGCCATCACCGCAAGCAGGTCGGGACTTGAACGACGAGGACGACGCCGCCGACGGGGGCGCCGAGTCCGCCAAAGCGGCCGAGGGCGCCGCGCCGGCGCGCAAGCGTCCCAAGCCGGGCGAGCGCCGCGTGCAGATCCTGCAGACGCTGGCCGCCATGCTGGAAGAACCCGGCGCCGACCGCATCACCACCGCCGCGCTGGCCGCCAAGCTGCAGGTGAGCGAGGCCGCGCTATACCGCCATTTCGCCAGCAAGGCGCAGATGTTCGAAGGGCTCATCGAGTTCATCGAGCAGAGCATCTTCACCTTGATCAACCAGATCACCGAGCGCGACGCCGACCCGGCGCTGCAGGCCCGGCGCATCGTCTTCATGCTGCTTCAGTTCGGCGAGAAGAACCCCGGCATGGCCCGCGTGATGGTGGGCGACGCGCTGGTGTTCGAGAACGAGCGTCTGTCCGCGCGCATGAACCAGTTCTTCGACAAGGTGGAGTCGCAGCTGCGCCAGTCGCTGCGCGCCGCCGCCGAGCGTGCCGGCTCGCAGACGCCCACCGTCGACGCCAACGGCCGCGCCTCGGCGCTCACCGCGCTGGCCGTGGGCCGCCTGCAGCGCTTCACGCGTTCGGGCTTCAAGCGCAGCCCGACCGAGCAGATCGAGATGGCGCTGGCGCTGCTCACCTGAGCGAGCGGCTCAGCTCTCTTCCCCGATCGCCCGCCGTGTCTCCCGCGCGGCCTCATGCAGCCACGCCGTGAAGCTGTCCAGCTCCGGACGCGGCCGCGCGCTGCTCAGCGCGATCTGCCAGTACGACCACGGCGAGGTCATGCGGCCTTCGCGGCCGAAGGGCTCGATCAGGTCGCCGCGCTCGAGCGCGTCGTGGATCAGCGGAAGGCGCGCCAGCGCCACGCCCTGGCCGGCCAGGGCCGTCTGCACCTGCTGGTGCGTGAAGTTGACGCTGATCCAGCGCCGCGGCTCCAGCTGCGTCAGGCCGCGCTGCTGCAGCCAGTAGGGCCAGCCCAGCACGTCGCTGCTGGCGCGGTCGTCGTCCATCTCGATGAGGGTGCAGTTCACGAGATCCAGCGGCGTCTTCAGCGGCGGCGCGGCGCCGCGCGCGATCGCGTCGGCCAGGCTGGCGCCGATCACCGGCGTGCACACCTCGCCGAACATGCGGATCGCGCCGGCCGGCGCGTCCTCGGGTCGGATCTGGCGCAGCACCAGGTCGTGGTCGGGATCGTCCAGCTCCACCAGCCGGTCGGTGGCCGAGATGCGGATGTCGATGGCCGGCTGGCCCTTCTCGAAGGTGGGCAGGCGCGGCAGCAGCCACAGCGAGGCGAACGACGGGAAGGTGGACAGGCTCACCTGCGCCCGCCCGCGCAACTGGCGGATCTGGCGCACCGCGCTGTCGATGCGGCCGAGGGCCGGCGTGATCGCGCGCAGCAGCAGCTGGCCGGCCTGGGTCAGCTCCACGCGCCGCGTGCCGCGCGTGAACAGCGGCGCGCCCAGCTCGTCCTCCAGGCTCTTGATCTGGCGGCTGACGGCCGACTGCGTGACGTGCAGCTCCTCGGCCGCGGCGCCGAAGCCCGCGCGCCGGGCCACGGCCTCGAAGCTGCGCAAGTGGTCGAGGACCAGCGGGCGCTGGCGACCCATGTTCATGGCTTGGCGGCCTTCCTGGCGGCCGCCTTTTTCGCCGGCACCTTCTTCGCGGGGGCCTTGGCCGCGACAGCCTCCTTCCTGGCCGGCGGTGCCTTTGCCCGCGCGGCCACGGCGGCGGCCAGGCCGCGGCGGGCCCACGGCAGCATCTCGGCCGGCGATTCCATCGCCTCCTCCGGCGCCGTGTAGTAGCTCATCACGTGCACTTCATCGTGCTTGCCGGCGTAGGTGAACGGCTTGCACCCGGCGCGCTCGAACAGGGCCCGGTGCGCGTCGTCCACCTTCAGGTAGAGCGTGTCCTGGATGATCAGCGCCATGCACAGCCCGTCGATGTAGAGCGCGTGGCCGCCGAACATGCGGCGCGACGACGTGCGGCCCAGCGGGGCCAGCAGTTCCAGGCAATGCTCGACGAAACCTTGATCGTTCATGGCCGCAGTTTAAGGGGCGAAGTTGCCCGTTGCCGGGGCATTTGCAGGATGGACAACCGCCCCGCACAATCACCCCATGACCACGCCGCCCTGGAAGTTCTCGCTCGAGCCCGCCCGCGACAAGCCCACGCTGCGCCGCCAATTGAAGGCCGAGCGGCTCGCGATGACCGACCGCCACCAGCGCTCGGTGCACCTGCAGGAGGTGCTGCGCGTGTGGCTGGTCACCCGGCCGGAGACCTCCATCGGCGCCTACTGGCCCATCAAGGGCGAGTTCGACGCCATGCCCGCGCTGTTCCGCTGGACGGAGGGCGAGCCCTACCGGCTCATCGGCCTGCCGGTGATCGACCGCGAGACCAAGCAGCTCGACTTCCACGTCTGGTACCCCGGCTGCCCCATGGAGGAAGACGCCTACGGCATCCCCAAGCCCAAGGGCACCGACAAGTTCGAGCCCGAGCTGCTGCTGGTGCCCTGCGTGGGCTTCGGCGACAACGGCGTGCGCCTGGGCTACGGCGGCGGCTTCTATGACCGCACGCTGGCCGCGCTCGCGCCGCGCCCCTTCACGGTGGGCATCGGATACGGCCACGGGTATGTTCCCTGGCTCGAAGCCGAGCCGCACGACATGCCGCTCGACGCGATGATCACCGAGGACGGCGTCTTCTGGGAACGCGACGCCTGAAGGCCAGTCGCGGTCCGGCGCCCCAGCGGGAATTGGTGCGGAACACGACATCTCGCCGTGGCGCGTGATGGTGCGGAACGCGCACCGTTTCCGTTCGAGCCGCGGCGCTTGTCAAGCGCCGATGCACCTTGTCACTGCACACACGTAACGGGGTGTCTCGTGTGCCGTGGTTTACCCGAGGCGGCGTGAAATTCCGCACGCCCGGCAGTTAAGCTATGCATCGTCAAGGAAGGGGTCGGTTCACGAAGAGGAGCCGCTCCGGCAACCAGAAAAGCAAACGGGAACAGGTCATTCCATGTCACAGACGATCGATCTCAAGGTGCCCGGCACGCGCAATCGCGTGCCCGTGCGCACGACCGGTCAATGGCGCAGTCGCTTCCTCGGCCTGGCCGGCGCCCAAGAGCTGAAGAAATCCTGCGGCGTCTGGGTCAAGCGCTGCCGTTCCGTCAACACCTTCGGCTTCGCCCAGCCGGTCGACGTCGTCTTCCTGAGCGCCGACGGCGTGGTCACCAAGGTCGTGTCCGGCCTGAAGCCCTGGCGCATGTCCAGCTGCCCCGACGCGCGCACCGTGCTCGAGCTGCGCGCCGGCCTCGCCAGCCGCCTGAAGCTGGCGCCCGGCGTGGAGATGGGCCTGCTGGCCTGAACTTCCGCGCGGTCAGGCGCCGGCGGGCGTCTGCACTGGCGTCGGCCAATGGCGGCCGAACACCGGTGCCACCGCCGGATGCGAATCGATGCGCTCCAGCAGCGCCGAGAACGCCGGCCGCGACGTCTTCACGTGCTTGCGCGTGCCCGACCACTTCGACACGACCGCGGCCAGCAGGTCCAGCGCGCCCGGCTGCTTGCCGGCCATGAAGCGTTCGCCGGTCACCGGATACAGGTCGGCGAAGATGTCCCAGTGCGCGTGCAGCCGAGCCCTCGCGCCGGCGCGCACGGCCGCCAGCGCCGCGTCGTCGGTCTGCGTGGTGAAGCGCTCGGGGTAGTCCACCACCGTGATGCACGAGTAGCAGTTCGCCGCGATGTAGACCAGGCCGCGCAGCGCGAGATCCCGCTCGTTGGTGTCCGCGTCGAACAGGCCCGAGTCGGGGAACGCGAGCCCCAGGTGCATCAGGATCGCGGCGCTCTCGCTGAGCACGGTGCCGTCGGGCAGCCGCAGCGTGGGGATCTGCTTGAGCGGATTGACGCTCTCGAGCTCGGCGAGCGCGTCGTTCTGCTCCCACGACGCCGTCTCGACGATGCGGTACGGCGCGCCGGTCATCTCCAGCGCGCATTCCACCGAAGCCGAGCCCGAGCCCTTGAATCCGAACAGCGTGTACATGCCGACTCCTTTGGGAAGAAGGCAATGCTAGCCCGCAATGAGACTCAGGTCGAACGCGCGCTGCACCAGCCACAGCCCGGCCACGCCGGCGATGGCCAGCGAGCTGCCCGCGAACGCGCCGCGGTAGGTGCGCGTGCCGCGCAGCGACCAGGCGATGGGCAGCACCAGCGCCACGATGCACAGCTGGCCGATCTCCACGCCGACGTTGAAGCCCACCAGCGGTTCGACCAGCGCGCCCTTGGCCAGTCCCGCGTCCTTCAGCGCCGACGCGAAGCCGAAGCCGTGCACGAGGCCGAACACGAAGGTGAGCTTCCAGCGCGCCTCGCTGATCACCGGCCAGATGTTGTTCAGCGCGGCCAGCACGACGCTCGCCGCGATGATGGACTCCACCCAGCGCGAGGGCGGGTTCACGATGTCGAGCACCGAGAGCGCCAGCGTGATCGAGTGCGCCACGGTGAACGCGGTGACCACCTTGAGCACGTTGGCCAGCGCCAGCTTGAGGTTGTTCGAAGGTATCCAGCGCGTGCGGCTGACGCCCGTGCGCGGGTCGGCGACGGCGCTGCGGATCCACACCGCGGGCAGCAGCAGCGACAGCAGGAACAGGATGTGGTCGTAGCCGATCAGGATGTGGTGCACGCCTTCGCGCACGAAGCCGAGGAACGACGAGGGCGGGGCATCCTCGGCGGCGGCCGCGTCGGCCCCGGGCTGCGCGACCGGCACGGGCGTGGCCGGCGCGACGGCGGCGGACGCGGCGACCGGCAGGGCCGGCAACCTGAAGCGGTGCCAGCCGTTGCCCGGACTCAGCACCGCCAACTGCATCGCCGATGCGTCCGCGCGCGCAACCCGGGCGATGCCGCGGTGCGTGGGATCGGTCTTCGCGAACAGCTGGTAGTCCACGCTCAGCTGCCGCACCGGCGCCGTGCACTGCCACTGCGCGCGCAGCACCGCGTACGTTCCGTCGCTGTGCTGCGTGAGCGCGGGGGCGTTCGCCTCCGTGGCGGGCGCGTCGGCCGCCTCGGGCGTGCAGCGCGCGCCGTCGGCGCTCAGGCGGATGCCGGCGCGCGCCAGCGACGCGATGTCGGCCCAGCGCGTGCGCACCTCCTGCCAGCTGAGCTGGTCGTCGGCGTTGGTGTCGAGGTCCAGGTCGCGATCCAGGTCGCGCAGCGCGATGTCGATGCGCGCATCGACGGTGGCGCCGTCCACGCGCAGCGTCACGTAGGCGTCGCTGGCCTTGTGGGCGTGCGCCTGCGCCGCCACGAACAGGGTGGCGAAGGCGAGGACGAGGCGCTTCATGGCGTGCTCCGCGGGGCGGCCTGCAAGGCGGCAGCGGTCGTCGGCGTCGGCAGGAAGGGCGTCGCGTTGGGGCCGCCGACGGCAAGCCGCGCGTCGCGGCCACCGGTCTCGCGCAGGAACCGCCACAGCGGCTCGGCCGCGTCGTCGCGATGCGCGGCGCGGGCCGCGCGGGCCAGCACCACCTCGTCGGCGGGCTCGTGCTGCACGCGCCAGTTCGATTGCGCCAGCGCGAGCGCGGCGCGCGCGTCGCCGCGCAGGTCGAGCTCGTAGCGCGACTGCTCGCGGCCGTGGCTCCTGTCGCCGCGCAGCAGCGCCGCGTCGTAGCGGTCGCCCAGCATCGTGGTGGCGTCGCGCGTCAGCGGGCTGCCGCGGCCGTGCAGCTGGCGGTAGGCGAGCGCCACGCGCAGCAGCACCGGGTCGGCGGCCTCGTTGCCCTTCAACAGCGCGACGACCTCGGCCGCGCGGTGTTGGTCGAGCAGCCAGTCGGCATACGCGCACTGTGTGTAGACATCCGGATTGGCCTTCAGCGCCGCCTCGAACAGCGCGCCGGCGGACGGATCGCCGCGCCGTTGCGCGAGCTCGGCGCGCATCAGCGCGAGCCAGCCGGGCGCGCCGGGAGCGGCGCTGCTCGCGTCGGACGCGCCCGCGAGCAGCGCGAGCGTCGCCGCAGCCGCGTCGGCATGGCCCTGCAGGCTGGCGAGTTCCGCGATGCAGGCCAGGCCGTTCTGGCGCACGCCCGCGCCGAGCGCGAAGTAGTCGGCGCCGACCAGCCGGTGGCAGCCCGCGTCGGCCTCGGCGAAGCGTCCCAGCACCTGCTGCACGCCGGCGCGCGTCAGCTCGGCCTGGGCGCGCGCGGGCAGCGCGACGTCTGGCCGCGCGAGCACGGCGTCGAGCTCCACCAGCGCGGCGTTGAACTCATGCTGGCTCTGCAGCACGGTGGCGCGCACCAGGCGCACCTCGGGAGGCGCGTCGGCTCGCGTCCACCACGGCGCGAGCGCGGCCTGCGCCACGCCCAGCTCGCGCGGGTCGCCGCGCAGGCGGCCGCGCGCGAGGGCGTCGTGCGCGGCCCGCAACGCCAGGGCCAGTTCGCCGGGATGGCGTTGCAGCGCGTCGCGTTGCGCGCGTTCGGCGGCGCGGGCGGCGCGCCGTGCGGCGGCATCGCCCAGGTGGGTCGGCAGGTGTTCGACGATCGCGTCGTCCCGCGCCGGGAACTGGAGGACCGATTCCTCGGCCGCGAAAGAGGGCGCCGCCGCGCCGACGAGCAGCGCGAGTGCGAGCCGGGCGGTGGCGCTGGTCGTCATGGCGTGGCGATCGGCTCTTCGGTCTCGCTGGTGGGCAACGTGGGCACGAGGTCCAGCGTCAGCGGTTCCGTGTTCTCCGTCTCCGGCAGGTTGAACGCGAAGGCCTCGAGGGCCATGTCGCTGGCGGCAGCCGACGCGGGCACCTGCGTGACCGGCGCCGGGGGCGGCGGCGGGACGGGCGAGTTGCTGTCGCCGCCGCACGCGGCGAGGAACAGGCTGGCCAGCGCGGTGACGCCGGCGAGCGCGGACGTGCGTCCGGGACTGGGGCTGGGGCTGGGGCAAGGTGAGTTGGTCATGTCGTGTGCCTCCGTCCGCTCACCTGGAGCCGTTGCCGCGCCGGGCCGAGGCCGCGGTGGCGGTCGGTGCCGGCACCACTTCGGCGCGCGCACCCGTGCCCGGGATCGGCGTGTCGAGGTACGGGAAGCCGGGCAGGAACGGTTGCGCCGCCTGGTCGACCGTGTCGTTCAGCGCGAACGCGGTCTGCCCCAGCGGCACCGCGCTCGGGTTGCACGCCGCGCCGAAGCCGAAGGCGTCGGTCGTGCCGTTGGCCACGCACAGGCCGCCCATCGCCGCGATCAGCGTGATGTCGACCACGTCGTCCTTGGGTCGGCGGCCGTTCGGGTAGCCGGCGAAATCCTGGCCGCCGGCCAGCGCGTTGCCCACGTAGCCGAGGCGGTTCTGCTGGGCGAAGGGCACGGCCGGCTTGGACGTGTTCAGGCGCAGCATCTCCGAGGGCGTCACAGTGGCCAGCTGGTTCAGGCCCGCGATGCCGGTCAGGAACGTGGTGACCAGGTCGTTGCGCGGGAAGTTGGTGGGCGCCGTGCCCGGGATGTTCAGGTAGCTCGCCAGCAGGGTCGGGTAGGACGGGTTGGTGACGTAGGTCAGGAACTGCGCGTCGCCGCTCGGCTTGGAGCTGTTGAACCGGTCCTTGTCCTGCATGCCGATGATCAGCTCGTTGACCAGCGGCATGCCCAGGCGCGACACCTGCGTCCATGCGCCGCCGTTGCGGTCGGTGGTCTGGTAGCCGGGCTTGGGCGTCGGGTCGAGCACGCGGGTCTGGCGCAGCGAGGCGGTGGTCCAGCCGCCGATCACCGGATTCGTGGTGGTGGCGCCCAGGCAGGTGGCGGGCACCTCCAGCTCGAGCGCGGTGACGTTCTTGTAGTACAGCGTGCCGCGCGGCGTCGCGCCATAGGCGGCCGGGTCGGTGAGCGCGGCGACGGGCGCATCTACCATGTCGAAGACCACGCCGAGGTTCACCGCGAACGGATCCTGGCGCGCGCCGACGAAGACCTTGCCGGCGGTGGAGCAGCCCGGGATGCTGATCGGGTAGACGTGCGCGGCCGCGTAGGTCGCGTAGTCGGCGATGGTCTTCTCGCCGATGTTGTCCACCGGCTTGTCGAAGGTGGTCGCGCCGGTGGTGGCGTTGGTGATTGCCGCCACCGTGCCGGTGCGGCGGTCGCCGGTGACCAGCGTCAGCGTGTAGGTCTCGTTGACCTGCAGGTGCGGGTCGTGCGGCGCGCTCACGGCGCCGTTCTGCAGCGGCGCGATGTCCACGCTGGTGCCGCCGGCCGACACCGTCTTCGCGCTGAAGTTGTTCTGGAACCGGAACTGGAACGTGAGGTGCTCGTGCGCGTCGCCCGCGTTGTCGATGTGGATCTCGTAGAGCGCGTTGGCGTCCATCGCGTGGTAGTTCGGGCCGTCGAAGCCGTCCTGCAGGGGCTGGTAGTTGGCCACCAGCGTGACGAAGCCGCTACGGCCGGTCTCGTAGCTGTTGAACATGTAGAAGTCGGACGCATCGACCTTGGGCGAGGTCGTGATGAACGGCGCCTCGCGGTGGCTCGATGCAAACGCGCCACCGGCGAGGCAGAGCAGTACCGCGGCCGCGACGGGCGCGGCGCGGAACGGATGGGGTCGGTCTTGTCGCATGTCTCTACTCCTGGATGCTGGGGATGGAAGCCGTTGTGCAGGGCACCGGTGTCGAGCGGCGCTGGCGCCTTCGATTCCTTGTGCTGGCTCTCTCGTTACGACCCGTGAAATGCTTCCGGATGCAAACGATTGGTTAACCGCTTGCAGCGCACTGACATGAATCCGTTCGCGCAATGCGGACGTAGAGGCGTGCGCGGCGCCCCGTGACGGCGGCGTGCGTGATCTTTTGGGCAGGTTGCGTCGATTGCTGTCGCGCTCGCTCAGCAGGATCGCGGCGCCGTCGATAGGGGCGGTAACGAACTTGTCCCCGAAGGATCGACCTTGTCTCAGCCTCGCCAACCGGCCCTGATTTCCCGCTCGCGTCTCGTTGCGCTCCTGTCGTGCCTGGCCGCGGCGGCGCTGACCGCCTGCGGTGGCGGTGCGGAACCGTCGGAGGTGGCCGCGGCGACTGACTCCGCCAGCGTGTCCGGCGTGTCGGCGGGCGCCGAGGCCCAGCCGACCTTCCACATGGCTCCGGCGCAACTCGACGAGCCGGCCGACGCCGACGCGGCGAGCGCGACCCCGCGCCACTTCCAGATCGACGTGGACGCGGCCGGCCTGTCCACCGTGGGCCTGACGCCCGCGCTGCTCGCGCAGCGCCTGGCCACGCTGCAGCGCGCGCGCGCCGAATCGGTCAGCACCCGGCCGGCCGGCACCGCCATCACCGCGGCCGTCTACACGCCCGCGCAGATCCGCGCGGCATACGGGCTGCCGGTACTGCCCGCCTCGACCGCCACGCTGTCTGCCGCGGACGCAGCCACCTTCGGCGCCGGGCAGACCATCTACGTCATCGACGCCTACGACCACCCGAACGCGTTCGGCGACCTGGGCAAGTTCTCCGCCAAGTTCGGCCTGCCCGCCTGCACCAACGTCGCGCTGACCACCACCCCGGCGCTGCCGCTGGCCCAGGCGCCGTCGACCTGCACCTTCTCGGTGGCCTACACCGACAGCAAGGCCGCGCTCAACGCCGCGGCCCCGGCCTACAACGCCGACTGGATCGCCGAGATCGCGCTCGACGTGCAATGGGCGCACGCGATCGCGCCGCTCGCGCGCATCGTGCTGATCGAGGCGAGCGACGCCAACAGCAACACCCTGCTCGGCGGCGTCGCGCTCGCCAACAAGATGGGCGGCGGCGTGGTGTCGATGAGCTTCGGCGCGCCCGAAGGCAGCTGGGTCAAGGGCACCGACGCGTCGTTCACCGCCGCGGGCATGACCTACATCGCGTCCGCCGGCGACGGCGGCGCGCAGGCGCTGTGGCCGGCCGTCTCGCCCAGCGTGCTGGCCGTCGGCGGCACCAGCCTGCAATGGAGCGGCAGCGGCACGCGCTACGAGGCGGCCTGGGCCAGCTCCGGCGGCGGCGTGAGCGCGTACGAGGCGCTGCCCGCGTGGCAGTCTGGCACGGTCGTGCCGGGCGTCGGCGCTGCCAGCATGCGCACCGTCTCCGACGTGGCCTTCAACGCCAACCCCACCACCGGCCAGTACGTGGCGCTCACCGCGAAGGGCTCGGCCACGACGGCGTGGAATGCCTACGGCGGCACGAGCATCGGCGCGCCGCAATGGGCCGGCCTGGTGGCCGTGGCCAACGCGCGCCGCGTCGCGGCCTCGCAGGCGCTGCTGGGCGACTTCCACGCCACGCTCTACAAGACCATCGCCGCCTCGGCCACCACCTACGCGGCCGACTTCGCCGACATCGTGGACGGCAGCGACGGCAGCTGCGCGAGCTGCGTCGCGGCCACCGGCTTCGACACCGTCACCGGCTGGGGCACGCCCAACGCCGCCGCGCTGCTCACCACCCTGGTGGGCTCGACGACCGCCGCCGCCACGTCCGCGACGCCGGTGGTTCCCGGCGGCGCGTTCTCGGCGCAGGCCGGCACGGCCTTCTCGCAGTCGCTGGGCATCGCCGCGCCCGCGGGCGTGACCACCAAGTACACGCTGTCGGGCGCGCCGAACGGCCTGGCCGTCAGCGCCGCGGGCGTCGTCACCTGGGCCGCGCCGATCGCGGGCAACTGGTCGTTCACGGCCACCGCCACCACCAGCGCGGGCAAGTCGGCCAGCGGCAAGTACACGCTGAGCGTCGTCTCGGTGAACCATGCGCCGACGCTGGCCTCGTCCACCATCACGGTCAAGGCCGGCGCGTCGTTCAGCACCACGCTGCAGGGCAAGGACGTCGACGGCGACGCGCTGACCTACGCGATGACCGGCGCGCCTTCCGGCATGACGCTCAGCAGCGCGGGCGTTCTGGCGTGGAGCAAGGCCGTCAAGGGCACGTATGCGCTGAAGGTGACCGTCAAGGACTCGCACGGGCTCGCCGGTGCGGTGGCGATCATCACGGTCGTGGTGAACGCCTGAAGGGTCAGCCGCCCAGCATCGCGGCGCCCAGCGCCTCGGCCACTTCGATGCCGTCGACGCCGGCCGACATGATGCCGCCCGCGTAGCCCGCGCCCTCGCCGGCCGGGTACAGCCCGCGCACGTTCAGGCTCTGGTAGTCCTTGCCGCGCGGGATGCGCAGCGGCGACGACGTGCGGGTCTCCACGCCGGTGAGCACGGCGTCGGGCAGCGAGAAGCCCTTGATCTGGCGCTCGAAGGCCGGCAGCGCCTCGCGGATCGCGTCGAGCGCGTACTCGGGCAGGCTGCCGCGGCCCTTTTCCTGCAGGTCGGTCAGGTGCACGCCCGGCTTGTACGAGGGCTCCACGCTGCCCAGGGCCGACGAGCGCTGGCGCTTGACGAAGTCGCCCACCAGCGCGCCCGGGGCCCGGTAGCCGCCGCCGCCCAGCTCGTAGGCGCGCGATTCCCAGAAGCGCTGGAACGCGATGCCGTCGAGCGGGTTCACCACGCCCCCGGACTTTCCGTCCTGGCGGTAGTCCTCCGGCGAGATGCCCACCACGATGCCGGCGTTGGCGTTGCGCTCGTTGCGCGAGTACTGGCTCATGCCGTTGGTGACCACGCGGTCCGGCTCCGACGTGGCGGCCACCACCGTGCCGCCCGGGCACATGCAGAAGCTGTAGACCGAGCGGCCGTTGCCCGCGTGGTGCACCAGCTTGTAGTCGGCCGCGCCCAGGATCTCGTTGCCCGCGTTGGGGCCGAAGCGCGCGCGGTCGATCAGGCCTTGCGGATGCTCGATGCGGTAGCCGATGGAGAACGGCTTCGCGTCCATGCGCACGCCGCGCTCGTGCAGCATCGTGAAGGTGTCGCGCGCGCTGTGGCCCAGCGCCAGCACCACGTGGTCGGTGCGCAGTTCCTCGCCGGAGGCCAGCACCAGGCCGCGGACCTGCCGCTGCTCGCCCTTGCCGTCGATCAGCACGTCGGTGACGCGCTGCTCGAAGCGGATCTCGCCGCCGAGGGCGACGATGTCGGCGCGCATCTTCTCCACCATGCTCACCAGGCGGAAGGTGCCGATGTGCGGCTTGGCCACGAAGAGGATCTCGTCGGGCGCGCCGGCCTTGACGAACTCGGCCAGCACCTTGCGCGTGAGGTGGCGCGGATCGCTGATCTGGCTCCACAGCTTGCCGTCGGAGAACGTGCCGGCGCCGCCCTCGCCGAACTGCACGTTCGACTCGGGATCGAGCTGGCCCTGGCGCCAAAGGCCCCAGGTGTCCTTGGTGCGCTCGCGCACCGGCTTGCCGCGTTCGAGCACGATGGGGCGCAGGCCCATCTGCGCGAGGATCAGCGCCGCGAAGATGCCGCACGGGCCGAAGCCGACCACGACCGGGCGAGGGCGGGCGCCGTCGAAGAAGCCGTCGGGCGCGTTACCCACGAAGCGGTAGTTCGTGTCCGGCGCCACGCGCAGATGCGGATCGCCATTGAGCCGCGCGAGCACGGCCGATTCATCGACGGCGAGCGCGCAGTCGATGGTGTAGATCAGCACGATGGCCGTCTTCTTGCGCGCGTCGTAGCTGCGCCTGAAGACGCTGAACGAACTCAGTTCCGCGTCACGAATGCCCAGACGTGCCACGATCGCCGGACGCAGGGCGTCCTCGGCATGAGCTAGCGGCAGGCGCAGTTCGGTGATTCGTAGCATGGTGCGGATGTTCGTCTGGAACGAACAAAGGAGCCCGAAGGCTCCTGGTCACGCTTGCGCGGCGATGTCGGCCAATGCGTTCGGGCGGGTGCCGCGAACGCCTGAAAGGAGCCGGCGAAGGGCCGGCCCGCGATCAGCCTTGACGGGCGCGCTTGCCCGGGTTCTTCTTGCTGCGGGTGTGGGCGCCGCGCTCGAGGCTGCGCTTCTGGCCCTTGCCGGTGGTGGCGGTGACGCCGATCGGCAGCGCCGGACGCGGGGTGGCCTTGCGGTCGGCTTCGGTAACGATCTTGTTGCCCATGATTGGATCCGGTCTTTAAAGCTGTAAGGGGTCGAACCCGCGATTCTCCCACAAGCGCGAGAAATATGCACCTCTCGGGCTGAAGAGGCGTGCCAAACATCGCCGGCGCGGGCGTTCCGCGAGGAGAATCGCTACTCGGCGCCGGCATGCGGCATGCGGCGTGCTCTGTAAAGATCGATTACGTCTCTGCCGTCAACGGCGTTGTCGTGCACACCGTTCTAGATGCAAGCTCGCTGCAAGCCATCCCGGCGACACGCAGCCCGCGCACCGGCCTCCCCAGCCGACCAGAAGGAAGACACATCATGAAGAAGATCCACCTCCAGTTCGCCGCCGCCGCCCTCGCGGCCCTGGCCGGCAGCGCGGCCAACGCCCAGGTCTCGGTCGGCGCCAGCGTCAACATCAACGTCCCCGGCGTCTACGGCCGCGTCGACATCGGGTCCCCCGGCGTCGCGTTCGTGGCGCCGCCGGTGGTCTACGCGCAGCCCATGGTCATCGCGCCGTCCCCGGTGGCGATCCAGCAGCGCCCGATCTACCTGTACGTGCCGGAAGACCACCAGCGCGACTGGGCCCACCACTGCGCCGCGTACGGCGCCTGCGGACAGCCCGTGTACTTCGTGCGCGAGCAGTGGGTGCACGACCGCTACGTGCAGCACTATCCGCACGACCATCGCTACGACCACGGGGATCACGAGCACGGCCGTGGCCACGACAAGGACCGCGATCGTGACGATCACGACCGCGACCACGGCGACGATCACGGCGACGATCACGGGCACGGCCACGACCGTCGCTGATCCCCACGCGGGCCGTCGCGACGACGGGCCCGCGTCAGCGCATGGATGACGGCTGCGAGCGGAAGTTCGTGGCCGTCGGCGTCCGCTCCGACACGGCCATCGTGGTCGCCGGCGGGCCGCGCGGGGCATCGCGATCGACGATGGGCAGCCAGCGCCGCGTCAGCGCATTGCCGGGCCGGCGCAACGCCTGCACCGCGTCCCAGGTGGCGGGCTTCGTCCAGCCGGGCGCGGCCAGCTGCATGTCCCACAGGCCCACGCCGGCGCCCAGCGCGCGCACCTCGCGCAGGTGGTCCGCCACGTTGGGACCGAGGCCTCCGGAGCCCCAGGTGTCCAGCCAGGTGGGCATGCCCATCACGATCTGGTCGCGCCGGTAGCCGGCCTTCATGCCCCACTCCAGCTGCCAGCTGTAGCGAAACAGCATGGCGCCGCCTTCGCAGACGGGCTTGCCTTCGGGCGTGAACGTGGCCTTGCTGCCTTCGTAGAGGTCTTCGTAGCCCATCGAATGGATGGTGGCGACGTCGCCCGTCCAGTCGCTCCACCAGCGCATGTTGGGCGCGTTGACGCAGGGGCTGTGGAAGCTGTCCACCGTGAGGATCTTGCCCTTGGCCTTCAGGGCCGCGGCGAGCTGGTGCACGAAGGCCGCGTAGACCGGGCGGTCGGCGGTGAAATCGCCTTCGCCTTCCAGGTCGAGGTCGACGCCGTCGAGATCCCACTTCTCCACGGCGGCCACGAGCGCCGCGCCGAACTCGTCGGGATGCTCGGCGAACGCGCGCCGGGCCAGCGGCCAGTCCCAGCGGTTGATCACCTGGGAGTTGTTGTAGACGGTCAGTAGCGGCTGCACGTTGTGGCTGCGTGCCCAGCCCTGCAGCCTCTTCACGTCGGCGGCCGTCACGGGGCGGCCGGTGGCGTCCACCGGCGCGAACACCACGCCCTTGCCGTCGACGCTGGGGTTCCAGAACTGCAGGCCCAGCCGCGTCATGGCCTGGCCGATGGCCGGGGTGGCCGACAGCGCCTTCATCGAGGCCTCGATGCCATAGGCCGGCACCCATCCCATCACCTGCGGCCCGTTGGCGCCGCCGGGTTGTGCCTGCACGCTGGCCGCGGCCAGACTGGTGACGATCGCCGGCAACGACCACCTGGCGAAGGAGACGAACATCGACGTTCCCATTGTTTTCATTGCACCAACGCGGGGCGCAGCGTAGCAGATGCCAGATCCTCGCAAGAATCGGGCTCAGTTGTAAGGGTTTTCCATCTAGGGTTTCCCATCGCAGTGTTGCGCAACGAATGGCCACCGGCCGGATTGCACGGAATACCCCGGCGGATGGCCGGGCACGAGGGTGTCGCCGAAGATGGGTTCATGAACCCGCCGCGCCCCTGCCCATGCCGCCCCCGCGTCTCCTGAACCTGGGCCTCCAGGGCGGCGGCGCGCACGGCGCGTTCACCTGGGGCGTGCTCGACGCGCTGCTGGAGGATGGCCGCTTCGGCTTCGACGGCGTCAGCGGCAGCAGTGCCGGCGCGATGAACGCCGTGATGCTGGCGCAGGGCTGGATGGCCGGCGGCCGCGACGGCGCCCGGGCCGCGCTGCGGCGCTTCTGGACGTCGCTGGCCGACACGATGCCGGTGGACGTCGCCCAGCACGACGCCGACGGCGGCGTGCACCTCGCGCCGATGGTGAAGTGGTGGATGGCCTGGGCCCACTACGTCTCGCCGGCGCAGTTCAACCCGCTGGGCGTGAATCCGCTGCGCCAGTTGCTGCTCGACCAGGTGGACTTCGACGGCCTGCGCCGGCGCTGCCCGTTCCGCCTGTTCGTCGCCGCCACGCACGCCGATTCCGCGCGGCTGCGGCTGTTCGGCGCGCCCGAGCTGGACGTCGACGCCGTGCTCGCGTCGGCCTGCGTGCCCACCGTGTTCCATGCGCCGCGCATAGCCGGCCAGACGTACTGGGACGGCGGCTACGCGGCCAACCCGGCCGTGTTCCCGCTGCTGGAAGGCTCGCGCACGCGCGACACGCTGCTGGTATTGCTGTCGCAGCTCGAGTGGCCGCCGACGCAGCCCACCGACACCGCCCGCGAGTTGCACGCGCGCGTGGCCGAGATCGCGTTCACGTCCGCGTTCCGGCGCGAGATGCAGGGGCTCGTGCGCGAACGCGCCCGCGCCGCGCGACGGCCGTGGCATCGCTGGATTCCGCGCGCCTGGAGCGGCGACGAACCGTCCGCGCGCTTCCACCTGATCGAGGCCGGGCCCGAGCTCGAACACCTGGCCGGCGAGACGCGGCTGGCCGTCAACGCGCGCTTCTTCGAGACGCTGCACCAGCTCGGCCGCGCGAGCGCGGGCCGCTGGCTGGAGCGCCACGCCGACGCCGTGGGCCGGCGCGACAGCGTCGATCTCGCGGCGAAGTTCGGCTGAGGCCGCCGTTGGTCAGCGACGCAGCGCCGTGAACGCGTTCAGCGCCTCGCTCAGCACGTTGCCCTGCGGCACCGTGCCGGCCGGCGTCACCGAATCCACCGCGTGCGGCAGCAGGCCGGCGAGCTGGTTGGCGACGTCCGCGGGCGACAGGCCCAGCTTGGCGGCGACCTCGGCGATGTGCGGCTCGCCCAGCACCGACTGCACCTGCTCCGGCGTGATGGCCAGGTTCTGGCCGCCGCCGATCCACGACTGCACGACATTGCCCAGGCCCTGCTGCTCGAACTGGCCGACCAGTCCCTGCAGGCCACCGCCCTGCGTCATCAACGACGACACCACGTCCAGCAGCCCCGGGTGCACCTGGCCGCCCGGCACGCTGTTCTCCAGCGCGCCCGAGACTTGTCCGACGATCGAATCCAGCAAACCCATGGCTCTCTCCCGAAGTTGTTTCGCTCGCGTGGCGGGCGATCGAGCCAATGTAGCGCGCGGCGTGCGGCTTGCGTGTGACTTTTCGGCGGCTGCCGCGAATGAACTCGACGGTGCGGTGCAAGCGCACGCGGCTGTTGTCGAGCGGGCACGGCTGCGGACATTTCTCACGCTGCGATCTAAGGGGTCCAAGGGCCGCTATTCCGGCTGGAACTTTGGGCGTTCCCGCGCTCCAATTGGAGCGTGATATCGATCGATATCAAGCATTGCCTTTGCCGTCCGAACACCTCCCATGGCCGCCATCCAGAAGTTCCTCAAGCGCATCCGCGCTAACGCCCGCGTCCCCGTCGCCGTGCTGTCGGTGATGCTGGTGGTCGCCGGCTTCGTGCTGCTGGCGCAGGAGGCCACGCGGGAGTCGAACGCGCGCAAGAGCCCCGAGATGCTGCAGTTCGAGAAGTCGCCCGACACCTGGCTGGCCAACCAGCGCAACGTGTCCGAGCTCATCAAGGCGGCCGATGCGGGCCAGATGGCCACGGTCGCGCTGGCCAACGGCCACCCTGGACTGGTGCTCTACACGCTGAAGAGCGGTGCGAAGGCCAGCGTCACGGTGCCCGGATGCACCGTCATCGGCTGCGCGGGCACGGCGCTCGACAAGCTCGCCGAGCGCAGCGCTGCGCAGGGCTTCGCGCTGGTGGGCGTCGACGTCGATCCGCGCACGAAGAGCCAGCACCTGCTCGACGCGCTGGGCGCCATCGTCTCGCCGCTGATCATCATCGCTACGATGGCCATCGGATTCTTCGTGCTGATGCGCCTGCAGACCGGCGTGGGCGGCGGGGCCTCCACGCTGTCGGAACGGCCCGAGACCACGTTCGACGACGCGATCGGCAACGAGGAGGCCAAGGCGGCGCTGAACCGCGTCAAGGCCTTCATGTCCGACCCGTCGGCCTACGCGAAGCTGGGCGCCGCGGCGCCGCGCGGCGTGCTGCTCGTGGGGCCGCCGGGCACCGGCAAGACGCTGCTGGCCAAGGCGCTGGCCGGCGAGAGCAAGGCCAACTTCATCGCCGTCGACGGCTCGTACTTCACCGCCACGTACTACGGCGCGGGCGTCGCCAAGGTCAAGGCGCTGTTCAAGCTGGCGCGCAAGCATGCGCCCTGCGTCCTGTTCATCGACGAGGTGGACGGCATCGGCAAGCGCTCGCGCGGCAACGAGGGCGGCGGCGCGGAATCGGAGATGAATCGCATCATCAACCGCGTGCTGGTGGAGATGGACGGCTTCGAGGCGATGGACAACGTCGTCGTGGTGGCCGCCACCAACCACGAGAACAACATCGACGAGGCGATGCGCCGCCCCGGCCGCTTCGACATGCTGGTGCGCCTGGCCAAACCCACGCTGCCCGAGCGCGCGAGGCTGTTCGACCTGTACCTGGCCAAGGTGGCGTCCGACGGCGGCGCCGACACCGCCGCGCTGGCCCGCATGACGCCCGGACTGACGCCGGCGGAGATCGCCAACATCGTCAACAAGGCCGCCTCCAGCGCGGCCGAGGCCGGCGCCGACAAGGTGACGTCCGACCACGTGCTGCGCGCCATCGAGACGCAGTTGCTGGGCGGTGAGATCTCGCCGGTGAAGGACCTGCTCACCGAGGGCACGCGCGTGCGTCTCGCGTACCACGAGGCCGGCCACGCGATGATCGGCCACTGGACGGGCGCGGGCCTCGTCGAGCGCGTCACCATCGAGCCGCGCGGCCAGGCGCTGGGCGTCACCTACATGACGCGCGGCACCGAGGATCCGCTCTACAAGCAGAACGAGCTGGTGAGCCGGCTGGCCATGATGCTGGGCGGCCGCGAGGCCGAACTGCTGGTGCTCGACAGCGTGTCCAGCGGCGCGTCCGACGACCTGAAGCGGGCGTCGGAGCTGGCCATCGAGATGGTGGGCTCGCTCGGCTTCTCCGAGACCTTCGGGCTGCTCAGCGTCGGCGGCATCCCCAAGGAACTGCTGGGCCCGGACATCCAGGCCGCGGTGCTCAAGGAAGCGCGCACGCTGCTCGAGCAGGCGCAGGCCACGTGCCGCACGCTGCTGAAGGCGCAGCGCGCGCGCCTGGACGCGATGGCGCAGGCGCTGCTCGTGCAGGAAGTGCTGCAGGGCGAGGAGCTGAGGACGATGCTGGGCGACGTCGATGGCGAGCGTGCGCCCGCCGAGGTCCTCGATCAGCGCACGCCGGCGCTCGAGATGGCGTTCATCCGCCGCGCTTGAGCGGTGGCTTGGCCTGCGGCTTGGTCGCGGGACGCGGCGGCAGCGGCGTGGCCACCAGGCGCCGCGGCCCGCACGACCAGTGGCGCACCACCAGCGTCATGAAGCGGCCGTCGTAGTCGGCCTGGCAGTAGTCCGCGTCGTCGGCCAGCTTGCGGGCCAGCGTCGCCGTGGTGTTGGCGTACGCGCAGGTCATCCAGTAGCCGCCCGGCCGTCGCGGCAGGCTCCAGCGGTCGTGCAGCCCGGCCTGGCCCTTGTATTCGACCGCGGGCACGATCAGCGAGCTCTCGGCGGGCGGGCCCGGGTAGAACGCGACGCGCGTGAACGGATAGCTTCCCTGCTGGTCCTGCGCCGTCCAGCCGGCGATCGTGCCGGACACGGTCTGCTTGACCGGCAACTGCGCGGGGCAGGCATCGGACAGCACGGCCGAGGGCGCCGACGCCGCGCTGGCCGCGGATGCCGCCGCCACGGGATGCGCCAGCACCGGCGAGGGCGAAGCAGCCTGCGTCGCGGCGGCGCCCCCCGATGCGGCGGCCAGGGCAAGCGAGATCCGGATCCGGGCGAGACGCATGGAGGTCGATGGCGTGGCGGCCGAAGGTGGCGTTCCCCGCAGTCTATTTCACGCGCGGACGCCCTCCGTTGTCGCGCACGCGCGGGCTCGACAGGCCGGGGGCGCTACCATTGCCCATCGGCAACCGGCCCACCCGGACCGCCGCCATGCAGGGCTTGCCCGACCCCGGCCGATGAAAATCGAAGACGACGACTACCCCCCCGAGAAGCTCGCGGCGCTGCGCACCGTGCGCAAGCTCGTCGAATTCTGGAACATCACCCCGCAGGAGTTGCGCGGCCCGCTGCCGCCATCGCCTCCGCCCGCGGCGGCCGGCAGCCTGCCGATCCGCTATCGCCACCCGGTCAGCGGCGAAACCTGGGACGGCCAGGGCGAGCACCCCGAATGGCTGCGCGAGGCGTTGCTGAAGCAGGGCTACACGGTGGACGAACTCAAGCGTGCGGTCACGCAGGCGACCGGCGGCACGAATCCCTGATCAGGCCACCGGCGGCTCGCCGTTGGCCAATACAGCCGCCGCCACGAGCACGGCCGCGAGCACGCCCGCCTCGATGCGCAGCACGAGTGCGAAACGCGGCCACGAACGCGGCAACCCGGGCATCACGACGAAGCGGTTGAAGCCGCCGAGGGCCACCGCGATCGCCACGAGGGCCGTCTTGGCATCGAGCACCCGGCCCCAGGTGGACGCGGCCAGCGGCGCGACGTCGCCGCCCAGCGCGTGCCAGGCACCCGCCGCGCCGGTGAGCGCGGCGACCACCAGCGAACCCGTGGCCAGCGTGGACAGGCGCGCGGCGTAGCGCGGGCCGTCGGCGGCGTCCGGCCTGCCGCGCGCCGCGCACAGCACCGCCGCGAACACCGCGCCGGCCCACAGCGCGGTGGCCAGCACGTGCGCGCCCATCACCGCGGCGAGCCAGCCGATGCCCATCGCGCCCGCATGGCCCGCGCACGCGTGCGCGACGCCCGCCGCCGCGAGGGCCAGCGCCAGCGTGCGCAGCGGCGGCGCCCGGCGCGGACGCAGCGCCACCAGCGCGAGCGCGACGGCCAGCGCCGCGGTGGCGACGGCCCAGGCGCGCCCGAACGGCGTGTCGGCCACGATACCGGCGATCGCCGCAAGCGCCTCGAGCGGCGGCGCCTCGGTCATGGCGAGCGCCTCCGCCGCCATCCAGGCGAGCGCGGCCGCCAGCGTCAGCCAAGCGGCGCGCGTGAACGTGCGGCGGCAGCGGCGCAGGCAGTGCACGCCCCAGTCCGACGTGGCGTCGCCCAGCAGCGCGCGCGTGGCCAGCGTGCCGGCCATCGTGGCGAAGCCGAGGTTGCCCACCGCGTCGGCCGCGGTGCGCAGCGCGGCGAGCGTTGCGTCATCCATGCCCGGGCCTACTTGGCGATCGTGAACGAGAAGTCGCCGTGCGTCTTGTGGCCATCGCTGCCCACCGCCGTCCAGCGCGCGCTGTAGGTGCCCGGCTGGAGCACGGGCACCGCGGCGACGATGGCGTTCGGCTTGGTCTTGTCGGCCGACGGACGATCGGCGTCGAAGTTCTTGCCCGCGGCGCTCACCAGCTTGATTCGGCAGAAGCGGGGCTCCACGTGCTCGTTGAAAGTGAGGTGGATCTCGGCCGGCGAACCGGTGAGGGTCTGCCCCTTGGCGGGGAACGACTCGACGAGCGAGGCGTGCGCGAACGCGAGCGGGCTGAGCGTGGCGGCGAGGGTCGCGAGCGCGATGCGCAGCGGGGTGGTCATGGAGGCCTCCTGGGGGATTTTCATTGTCGGATCGGGTGAATACGTCAGTGTTCCATGGGCATGCCGCCCATGCTCGGCTTCCTCGCCTGCACCTCGATTTCATTCGAGGGATTGTGGGCGGCATGCGACGCGGCCGGCGGCGGCTCGCCCGTCCATTCGTACGCGGTGGTGCCGGCGGGCGGCCGGTACCAGCCCGGATCGCGGTAGTCGCCGGCGGGCTGGTCGCGCCGCACCTTGACCACGCTGAACATGCCGCCCATCTCCAGCGACCCGTACGGCCCGTCGCCGCCCATCATCGGCGCGGTGTTGGGCGGCGCCGGCATCATGGACATGCCGGCCATGTCGCCCATGCCGCCGCCGCCCATGGCCATGTAGCCGGGCACCAGCGCGCGGATCCTGTCGACGACATCCTTCTGGTCGACGCCGATCATGTTGGGCACGTCGTGGCCCATCGCGTTCATCGTGTGGTGCGCCTTGTGGCAATGCAGCGACCAGTCGCCCTCGGCGTCGGCCACGAACTCCAGCTGGCGCATCTGGCCCACGGCGATGTCCACCGTCACCTCGGGCCAGCGCGAGCCGGGCGGCGTCGGACCGCCGTCGGTGCCGGTCACCTGCATCTCGTGGCCGTGCAGGTGGATCGGGTGGTTGGTCATCGAGAGGTTGCCCACGCGGATGCGCACGCGCTCGTGCTGGCGCGCCACCAGCGGCGCGATGCCCGGGAAGATGCGGCTGTTCCACGACCACAGGTTGAAGTCGGTCATCGTCGACGTCCTGGGCACGCTGGCGCCCGGCGTCACGTCGTAGGCGTTGAGCAGGAACACGTAGTCGCGGTCCACCGCCGCGATGGCGGGCGACGGGGCGCGCGGATGCGTCACCCAGAAGCCCATCATGCCCATGGCCATCTGCACCATCTCGTCGGCGTGCGGGTGGTACATGAAGGTGCCGGCGCGGCGCGCGACGAACTCGTAGACGAAGGTCTTGCCCGGCTCGATGGCCGGCTGCGTGAGGCCCGTGACGCCGTCCATGCCGTTGGGCAGGCGCTGGCCGTGCCAGTGCACGGACGTGCGTTCGGGCAGGCGGTTGGTGACGAACAGGCGCACCTTGTCGCCCTCGACCACCTCGATCGTCGGGCCCGGCGACTGGCCGTTGTAGCCCCACAGGCGCGCCGTGAACCCGGGCGCCATCTCGCGCACCACGGGCTCGGCCACGAGGTGGAACTCCTTGACGCCGTCCTTCATGCGCCAGGGCAGCGTCCAGCCGTTGAGGGTGACCACGGGGTTGTAGTGCGGCCCGGTGGCGGGTGCCAGCGGCGGCGCGGTGTCGGCGCTGTCGTGCGAGGCGAGCTCAGGCAGCGCGGCCAGCGCAGCGCGCGAGACGGTGGTGGCGGCCAGCGTGGCGCCGGCGGTGCGCAGCAGGAAGCCGCGGCGGTTCGAGGTCATTGCGCCTCCGTGAAGTCGGTGTTCGAGGGCAGGCCCAGCGAGGCCGACTGCCACGCGGCGTCGGCCAGCCAGAAATCGCGCTGCGCGGCGATCGCCTGCTGCACGGCGAGGGCCTGGTCGCGGGCGTCGGCGAGGAGGTCGAAGGGGCTGGCGAGCATGCCGTTGTAGCGCAGCAGGTTCTCGCCGAGGATGGTGGCGCGCAGCGGCACGAGGCGATCGCGGAACTGCGCGGCGAGCGCGTGGGCCTCGCGGCGGTCGGCATCGGCAGTGCGCAGCTGCGAGGCCGCGGCGACCGCGAGCGCGCCGGTGCGGGCGAGGGCCGCGGCGTAGCGGGCCTGCGCGCCGGCGCGGGCGGCGTCGCCGGTGTCGAACAGCGGCAGCGGCACCGACAGCGTCAGGCCGTGTTCGCGCGGCAGGCCCGTCTGGTCGCGGCGCTCGGCGCCGAGGTCCAGCGCGTCGACGCTCCCGGTCACGCGCACGAGGCCTTGCGCGCGGGCGAGTTCGTCCAGGCGGGCGCGCGCGAGGCGCAGGTCCAGGCGTTCGTCGAGCGCGGCCTGGCGCGCGGCCTCCGGCGGCGGCAGCGCCGCGGGCAGGTCGGGCAGGTGCTCGGGCAGCCTCAGCGCGTCGGCCTCGGCCGGATCGAGGCCCAGCGCGCGCACGAGCGTCTCGCGTGCGTGCCGCTGCGCGCGCCGCGCCTGCGCGAGGCCTTGCAGTGCATCGGCGGAGAACGCCTCCTCGCGGGCGCGCTGCAGCGCGCTGAAGTTGCCGGCGGCCTCGAGGCGCCGGGCCAGCTCGCCCGCGGCCTCGGCGGCGTCGTTCACCTGGTTCGCGTAGCGCAGCGACTGCTCCGCGGCGACGGCCGACACCCACGCGGCGCGCGCATCGTCGGCGCGGCGCAGCACGTCGATGGCCAGTTGCAGGCGCAGGCGCTGTTGCGCGGCGCCGGCCTGGCGGGCGCGCGCCGGCAGCAGGAGCAGGTCCAGCAGCGGCAGCGTCAGCGCCCGCGTCACCTCGGTGGCGCCGCCGCCGGCCAGGCGCTCGAACGCGAACACCGGGTTGGGCGGCCGGGCCGATTGCGTGGCGTCGGCCGAGGCCGCGGCGCGGTCGAACAACAGCGCCTGCAGCGCGAGGTCGTGCGACAGCGCGATGCGCACGGCGTCGTCCTGCGACAGCGGCTGCTGCAAGGCGCGCGCGACGTCGCCGCGGGCCTGGTCGCGGGCCGCGTCGGTGGCCAGCCACGCGAAGTCGGGGCCGCCGCGGGCGGTGACCTCGGCGTGCGCCGCGGCGACGTTGTCGTCGATGGCCTGTGTGGCGCAGCCGGCCAGCAGCGCGAACGCGGCGGCGGCCAGCGCCGGGCCGGCGATGGGAAGTCTCGAAATCATGGGATCCTCGTCCTGGAACGGGCCCGCGTGCGCGGGCGCTCGCGTCACGCCCGGGGGCGCGACGCGTCTCGGCGGTTCAGGCGAGGAGGCGGGGCGGGCGGTCGGTGCCGCCGGTGAGGAACAGGGGCGCCGCAACGGCGGGCGAGGCCAGCGGCAGCGCGGCCCAGCGCGGCGCGACCGGGGCCACGACCAGCAGCGCCTGCTCGACGGCGATGGGCCCGCAACAGGCGCCGCAGCCGGCCTTGTCGACGGCGTGGCCGTGGCAGGGCATGGCGGTGGCGTCCATCGTCGCGCCGTCGGGCATGGTCATCGTCATGGCGTGCGACGGGACGTGCGCGTGGGCGATCATGGCCGTCGTCGCCGTCGCGCCCTGGATGGGGAGCGCCAGCGCGAACAGCCAGAGCGTCAACAGGCGCAGGAAACGTCGCATGTGGCCAGTTTATCAATACGCGCCGTGGACGCGGTCGATCAGCGCCGCGTCCCATGCGTGCACCGTGGTCGATTGCTCGCCGAGACCCGCGATGCCCAGGCGCAGCGTGTCGCCGGGCTTCAGGAAGCGTTGGCGGCCCATGCCCACGCCCGCCGGCGTGCCGGTGGCGATCAGGTCGCCCGGCTCCAGCGTCATGAAGCGGCTCACGTAGCTCACCAGTTGCGCCACGCCGAACACCATGTCGGCCGTGCTGCCGTCCTGCATGCGCTCGCCGCCCACGTCCAGCCACAGCGACAGCTTCTGCGGGTCGGGCACCTCGTCGGCCGTGACCAGCCACGGGCCGACCGGGCCGAAGGTGTCACAGCCCTTGCCCTTGTCCCAGGTGCCGCCGCGCTCCAGCTGGAAGGCGCGTTCCGACACGTCGTTGACCACGCAGTAGCCGGCCACATGCGCCAGCGCGTCGGCCTCGGCCACGCAGCGCGCCCGCGTGCCGATGACCACGCCCAGCTCCACCTCCCAGTCGCCTTTCTGCGCGCCCTGGGGCAGCACGACGGGATCGTTGGGCCCGGTGAGCGCCGAGCTGGCCTTCAGGAACAGGATGGGCTCGGCCGGCAGCGCCATCTTCGCCTCGGCCGCGTGATCCTTGTAGTTCAGGCCCACGCAGACGAACTTCGACATCCCATGCCAGGGCACCGACAGGCGCGTGCCGGGCGCGACCACGGGCAGCGTGTCGATCTCGACGGAGCGCAGGCGGGCGAGACGGGCGGGCGACAGGTCGGCGGCGCAGATGTCGCCGATCTGCGCGCTCAGGTCGCGCATCACGCCCTGGTGGTCGACGAGGCCGGGCCGTTCGTGGCCGCGCGGGCCGTGGCGGAGCAGTTTCATGCGAGTCCTCTGGAAGCTTGCGTCGATGATGCCATCGCGTCATCGGCCCCGCGTCCGCGAGGTTTTCAGTCGAGCGGCTGCGATAGCGGGCCACGCAACCGGAATGCGCCATGTCGCGCGCCGGGTGGCCGGGAAACCGATCGATTCGTGCGGGGCGTCCCGTCGGGCGACGGCGAAGATCGAAACGCCGCCGCCCTGCATTTCGCAACCTTGACCTGGCGGCATCATGTATATACAGTATGCATATCCAATTTCGCTGGTCGGAAGCCAAGCTTCATGCCAACCTCGATGCGCACGGACTGGACTTCGCGGATGCCGAGCGCGTCTTCGCGGATGCCGAGCGCGTCTTCGCGGGCCTGACGTTCACGTTCGAGGACGATCGCTTCGAGTATGGCGAGCGGCGCTTCGTCACCCTGGGGTTGCTGGACGGCATTCCCGTTTCGCTGGTGCATACCGAGACTTCCCATGAAATCCGAGTCATCTCGTTGCGCAAGGCCACGGCCCGCGAAGCCGGCATCTACTTCGAGCAGGTCGGCGCCTGACATCCCCGAGCATCCGGAGGCCGATGTCCGGCACATCGTGCGCGGCATCGTGCGCCGCGGGCTCGGGCCGGTGCCGGCGAAGGCGTCGATCTCGTTGCGCGTGGACCAGGAGGTGCTCGACTGGTTCAAGGCCCAGGGGCCGGGCTACCAGACCCGCATGAACGCCGTTCTTCGCGCGTTTCGCGACGCCTCCACGCGGCGCTGAATCGCGGCGCCGCGTGGGAGTGGCGGCGGCGTCACCTCGCCGAAGTATGCTTGCGGCATGTACGTGCCCTTCTTCGGCCTGAAGCAGAAGCCCTTCTCGATCGCACCCGATCCGCGTTACCTCTTCATGAGCGAACGCCACCGGGAGGCGCTGGCGCATCTGCTGTACGGCGTGCACGGCGGCGGCGGCTTCGTGCTGCTCACCGGCGAGATCGGCGCGGGCAAGACCACTGTGTGCCGCTGCTTCCTGGAACAGATCCCGCCGCGCTGCAACGTCGCCTACATCTTCAACCCGAAGCTGTCGGCGCTGGAGCTGCTCATCACGGTGTGCCACGAGTTCGGCATCAAGTTCCCGGCGCTCACCGCGGCCGGCACGGCGCCCGGGCTCAAGGACTACGTCGACGGCCTCAACGAGTACCTGCTGCGCACGCACGCGGTCGGCCAGAACAACGTGCTGATCATCGACGAGGCGCAGAACCTCTCGTCGGACGTGCTGGAGCAGCTGCGCCTGCTCACCAACCTCGAGACCAGCGAGCGCAAGCTGCTGCAGATCGTGCTGATCGGCCAGCCCGAACTGCGCGGCATGCTGGCCCGGCCCGAGCTGGAGCAGCTGGCGCAGCGCGTGATCGCCCGCTACCACCTCGACGCGCTGTCCGAGAAGGAGACCAAGCAGTACATCGCGCACCGGTTCGCGGTGGCCGGGCTCAAGGGCGCCATGCCCTTCGACGCGGCCGCGCTGCGCCGCATCCACCAGCTCGCCCGCGGCGTGCCGCGCCGCATCAACCTGCTGTGCGACCGCGCGCTGCTGGGCGCGTACGCCACCGGCAAGTCGCGTGTCGACCGGACGATCGTCGACAAGGCGGCGCAGGAGGTGTTCGGCGAGGCGGGCGAGGGCAGGCCGCGCACGCTGCCCGCGCGCTGGTGGCCGCTGGCGATGGTCGCCGGGGTGCTGGCCGGCGCGGCGGCGACGGCGGCGGTTCAATGGGGCGCGCGCGACAAGGCGCCGGCGACCGGGGTCGCCGCGTCGTCCGCGCACGCGGTCCAGGCCAAGGCGTCGTCGTCCGTCCTTCCTACGGCGGCCGTGGCCGCGGCGAGCGCGGCCCGCCTGCGCTCGGCCGACGAGCTCGCCGCCTGGCTGGCGCGGGCACCGCATGACGAGCAGCAGGCGCTACGCACCCTCTCGCGTGACTGGGCGCTGCTGCTGGTGGACGGCGATCCCTGCGCGCTCGCGGCCGAGCAGGAGGTGCGCTGCTTCCGCGCGCATGGCGGCCTCGCGCTGCTGCGGCTGCTCGCGCGTCCCAGCGTGCTCACGCTGCACGATGCACAGGATGGTCCGGTGTACGCGGTGCTGGCCGGCATGGACCGCGACGAGGCCACGCTGGTGGCGGGCAAGTCGGCGGTGCGGGTGCCGCTGACGCTGCTCACGACGACGTGGCGCGGCGACTTCAGCACGTTCTGGCGCGTGCCGCCCGGCTACATGGTGCCGCTGTCGGTGGGCTCGCAAGGTCCGCTGGTGGACTCGGTGGGCGCGCAGCTTGCCGCGGCACTGGGGGCGCCGGCGCCGGCGCCCGGCCACGTCTTCGACGCCACGCTGCGCTCGCGCGTGGCCGCGTTCCAGCAGTCCCAGGGCCTGGCGCCCGACGGCGTGGCCGGCCCCACCACGCTGATGCAGATCAATCGCGCCAGCGGCCTCGCCGAACCCTGGCTGGCCGGCATGGCGCCCGTGGCCGTGGCCGCCCAAGGAAACGTCCAGGGAAAATAAGCGCATGTCCTACATCCTCGATGCGCTCCGACGCGCCGACGCCGAGCGCACGCGCGGCGCGGTGCCGGGCCTGCATGCCCAGAACGTGCCGGCCGACGGCGAGCCGGCCGCGCGCAACTTCTCGCCGCTGATCTGGGGCGCCGGCGCGGCCGGTGCGCTGCTGGTGGCGGTGCTGGTGGTGATCGTCTTCGGGCCGTGGCGCACGCAGACCGATGCGCGCGTGGCCACGGGGCCGCTCGCGCCCGCGCCAGAGCTCGCGCCGCCCCCACGCGAGGCCGCGCCCGCCACGGTTGCGACGACCGCGCCGGGCGAACTGCCGCCGGCGCAACCCGGAGCCATCGATCCGGGCGCGCGGCCCGTCGAGCCGCCCATGGGCCGCGAACGCGCGCCACTGCCTGCCTATGCGCCGCCGCCGCAACGCCTGCCGGAAGCGCGCCGCGTCGCGACGCTGGAACCCAAGGCCGTCGCGCCCGCGCCGCCGCAGGTAGAGCACTACGGCGCGCCGATCGCGCCGGCGCCCGCGTCGACGCCCGCGCGGCCCGCCGCCATCCCCGGCATCAACGACCTGCCCCCCGACGTCCGCGCGCAGCTGCCGCGCCTGAACGTGGGCGGCGCGATCTACTCCGAGACGCCGTCCGCGCGCATGGTGATCCTCAACGGACAGGTGTTCCACGAGGGCGAGAAGCCCGCGGCCGACACCGTGCTCGAGCAGATCCGCCTGAAGTCGGCGATCCTGAATTTCCGCGGCCAGCGCTACGAGGTCGCGTTCTGATCCCCCCTGTACCGAGGACATCCGATGACCATCGTCTCCGCCGCCCGTCTCCTGCCCATGGCCGCCACGGCCCTGCTCGCGGCCTGCGCCGTCGAGGCGCTGCAGCCCACGCCGCCCACGGTGGTGATCCCCGGCAACCTGGCCGCATCGTCCACCGATTCGCTGGTGCGCACGCTGTGGGCCGACGGCGTGCAAATCTACGAATGCAAGGCCAGGACCGAGGGTGGGCCGGCCTGGGTGTTCGTCGCGCCAGAGGCCAACCTGGGCGACGCCAAAGGGGTGCTGGTGGGGCACCACTACGCCGGCCCGACCTGGGAGGCCGGCGACGGCAGCAAGGTGGTGGGCACGGTCAAGGCCAAGGTCGACTCGCCCGACGCCGGCGCGATCCCCTGGCTGCTGCTGGACACGCACAGCACCGGCAAGCCCGGCCTGTTCGCCAAGGTCACGGAGATCCAGCGCGTGGCCACGGTCGGCGGCGCGATGCCGGCCGCGGGGTGCGACGCCACGGCCATCGGCAAGCAGGCGCGCGTGCCGTACAAGGCGCAGTACGCGCAGTACGCGCCGACGATCTAGCGGCGGGGCGAAGGCGCCAGCCTCGATTCGACCGGCGTGTCTTCGCGCCGGCTCGTCATGACTGCACTGCGACGGTTGCAGACATGCCAGCATGGCATTCGGGGCATCCGTGAGGTGCCGGCAGCCGCCACGGACGAGCCAATGCGTTGACCGCTTCCGGCGTGTTGCGGGCGTCGCTGCCGCCTACGATCCTCGAAATGAGTCTTTCTACCCGCCGTTGCATGCGTTCGAGCGCCGGCGCGACAGAAGCCAACTTCGAGCGACCGTTTTGCGGCGATGTGATTGGCAAAGATCGCCACCCGTTGCAGTCATCGGCCTCGTCGAATGCGCTGCCCAAGAGCCGTCATTTGGCCGCGAAACTGAGGCGTAACGACCAGTCATTCACGCCTGGCCTAGCTCCAGGCGAGCGCGCTGCCACTCAGCCCATGCGGCCTCTGCCACGATGTCCTGATAGCCGCGCTTCGATTCCAGCGCCGCTGCCGCTGAGGCGGGCATCGCCATGCACGCAGCGTTGTCACGGATCGCGATGACCTCGGCTTCCGTCAGCGGAGCACCTTTCTTCTGTTCAACATTCAACAGGACGGCGACGAGGGCTGGAATGAAGACCAAACACAGAGGATCCGCCGGATCTTCCTTCGTTGGCCCGGACGGCGGCGGCGGTGCTGCCTTCCTAAACATTCCAAACATAAAGCCTTTCGTTCACGCGTTGACATAGCGTCAGCAGTGGCCGACTACAAAGCCGCCCCTCGCGACCGTCTGCTACCGGAGGCTATTGCCATTGTGGTTGTGGACCCGGTCGCGTGTAGCCCCACACCCGCACTACCCCGGCCTCAAGCGAATATGGGATGCTGTGCCGGCGAAGGGCGTCGCGCAGCCAAGTCGAAGACGCGCTTCGGAGCTCCATCCATTCCAAATCCGCGACGGGGTGGACGTGATAGTAGAACTCGCCGTCCCATTCTGTGCAGAAGCCGGGTGGAGCGAATACGCTGCGTGTACGGAATTGAGGATGCTGACCTACAGGTGCTGCGAGCATCTCAGTTCGAAGCTCCGCCCATTTCGTGTGATTGAGAACCGGGCACAGCTCGCCACGCTTAAGCATGCGTTCGAGACGATCCGTTTCCGCGTCGCTTGGCCGGGGCATCGTCTTTGGCCCCCAACCATATTTATGATCAAGTGTCATGCTGAAGTTGCCTCTGGTAACGGGTACTCAGCGATTCCGCCCCGCATGCTGCAAGCAGACTTGCGCGAGAGACTTCTCATGGCCGCGTTCCGCCTAACAACTGCCAGGCTGATCGTAACGCCCCGCACAGCTACTTGGAGGACGACGAAGCTGACGCTTCGGGCGCGACAGGTGGGATCGTCAAAAGGCCAACCTTGGCGAGCCCCTCTTCCTGCACTATCTGCATAGCCGGCATGACAAACCTGTATTCCACATTTGGACTGCCTGTGACATGAAGGTTAATCGGCCTGCCACTGGATTTGAGCTCGCGAAGCTTCGCGCGCAAGTTCTCGAGGGCAACGGGCTTGCCTGAGAGGATGTATTGCCCGGAATCAGTGACCACAAGACGTACATCATCTGGTTCGGCGGGCTCTCCGGATCCGGCGGTGGCACTCATGGTCAAAGCAAGAACGGCAACCAGGCACTTGGCGTTCTGCGAGGACAGCGTCTTGCTTTCGCTTCTTCTCGACACGTCATCTCCTGCCAACTGCGCGAATTTTGTAAACGGCTCGTAGTAGCCAGGCTACCGGACACCGGCCTTCTCTGGCCGACTTATGCCACCGCACTCATAGGTGATCTCGAACAATAAGCCCGGCCAAGGCGACGCATCCCAAAATCGCGATGGCGATGAAGTACCGGCCGATCCACTTGAGCACGACAATGTAACGTGGCGTCGAAGTGCCGTCCGGGTTGTTGAAGCCACCTGGAACATCGTCCTCAACCACTGCCACCACACCATTTACAAGCCAGGCTGCGGCCAGGATGGCTACCGTAGCCCAGAAGCCCAGACCCGACCACCGCGAAACGAGCGCAGAGAGCGTCGCGATCACCGCGAAAACGATCAGAGGAAGCTTCAAGCGGCCCATAGTTGACGCATTCTGTACCGGATAAGCCGCTACCTCAAAGATGCTATGTAGGACTGCTCAGGTTAGCGCCCTGAGCTACAACCAGATTTCCACATCTCTGTTTCTCAAGGAGTACGGAAATGGCCAAGTCCCAAACAGTCCTACGGTACAAGGATACGACCTCCAACAGTGCTCTGTACATCAGCTTCGACCTCGGCGACAAGAGCTGGCAAATCAGCCTCGGCGATGACCGGTTTCACGTGAGTCGCCACACCGTCGCCGCCGGCGACACGGCGGCCGTCGCTTCCCACATCCTCAAGGCCGCCGCGCGGTTCAAGATCAGTGGTCGATCGGAGGTGTACAGCGTCTACGAGGCGGGGCGGGACGGTTGGTGGTTCCATCGATGGCTCTGCGAGCTCGGCGTCGACAACATCGTTGTGGATCCCGCCAGCATCGAGGTCAATCGCCGAGCACGGCAGGCCAAGACCGATCGGCTGGATGCGGACAAGTTGTTGGCCATGCTCATCCGGCACCATGCCGGCGAGCGCGTCTGGTCGGTGCTGCGCGAGCCCAGCCGCGAGGATGAAGACGCGCGTCGCGAGCACCGGGAATTGCAGCGCCTGGCGCACGAGCGCATCGCGCATACGAACCGCATCAGCTCGCTGCTGGTGCTGCACAACCTGCGTCCCGGCATCGTGATCGGCGGTCGGGACTGGGCCAAGTGGTGGGCCGCCCATCGCGGCAAGGTGCCGACGCTGCTGCGCGCCGAGCTTGAGCGGGAGTGCGAACGCCTGAGGCTCGTCAAGGATCAGGTCCGGGCCATCGAAGGCGCGCACCGACTGGAACTGGCCGAGGGTAAGCAGCCTTTGGTAGACCAACTGGTGCGACTGCGGGCCATCGGGCCCAAGGGGGCGTGGATTCTGGTCAAAGAGGTCTTCGGCTGGCGGCATTTCTCCAACAGACGCGAACTGGCAAGCAGCCTGGGCTTGGTGCCGACGCCGCACGCGAGCGGCAGCATCGAACGCGAGCAAGGCATCAGCAAGGCCGGCAACCGACGAGTCCGAGCGTTGCTCGTTGAACAAGCATGGAGCTGGTTGCGCTTGCAGCCCGACAGCGAGCTGACGCACTGGTTCAACCGGCGCTTCGCGGCCTCGGGAGGACGCATGCGGCGTGTGGGCATCGTGGCCCTGGCCAGGCGCCTGGCCGTCGCTCTGTGGCGATACCTGAAGGACGGTGAGATCCCGGCGGGAGCGCACCTGAAGTCGACCGCGGCCTGAGCGATTCAGCAAGCCTTTCAAGACGCTAGAGACGATTGCATCATGATCAAAGGTCAACGCGCCCGTAGCGGCTGCGGGTCACCTCGTCGTGACCGTCCCCAAAGAAGGGGCGCGTTGGTAACCGAGGATTGCCAGTGCGCTTGGCGCGCATGCAGCATGTGGTGTTGGACCTCAGCGTCCTGCACGGATAGAAGTTTTGCCGAGCACTTGCTCGAGCTCTCGAACGTCCTCGACCTCGGATCAGCCTTGCAGCGGAACAGCACAGGCATCTCGATTGGATACTGCCCTCAGGTGCCACCGTGAGGGACAGGCCTTGACAAGTCAGTCCTCATAGAAGCTGCCGTTCGCGACCTTCAGAAAATGGCCGTCCTGAGACGGTCGCTGGGGCCCATGACCGCAGATATTCGCCAGTCCACTGGCCTGGACCTGCACCCGCCCTGGCGCCGACGGCCGGGTCACCGTCAGAGTCCTCAGCGGCTCAGGTAGAAGCCCATCGGGATCAGCTCGACGGCCCATCCTCCTTCTTCGCCAAGGGTGGCGGCCGGGTGCATGGATGCGATGCGTAGTGCCTCGTCTTCGCCGTCCGCCTCGATGATGAACAGTCCACCGACCACTTCCTTCGACTCGGAGTAAGGCCCGTCGGTGACGTGTGTCTTGCCGTTGCGCGGACGAAGCGTTCTCCAGATCTCCAGATCGCCAAGCGACGCGGAAACCAGCACTTTGCCTGTGGCGCGCATCTTCTCGTCCAGTGGCGGGCACTGGCTGACCAATGCCTTGACGTCGTCCGGCGCCATTGCGGCGAATTTGTCAGGGGTGAAGTAGGCGAGGCCGAGGTATTTCACGAGCGATCCTTTTGGGTGGTCATGCCCTGACGACGAAAATGAGGGCCAGAAATCGACAAGCCCTGGAAGAAATTCGCACGCCTCCTCGGCCAGTCCGACCCTAGATGACGGCCTGTCAGGTCGCCGCAAACCCGCCGTTCGCCAATGTCCGGTCGTGGTCGCGTGCCGCCTGGTAGCAGCCGGAGCGATCGTAACGCCATCAAACCGAAGCGCGACGCTAGGCAGCAGGCTTGCCGGCATCCGCTGGCATGACGCTGACCGCACGGCAGGTGAAGTGGTGGCCGGCGGCATGAGCGTCCAAGGCAATAGCGGACGCCGTGCGTTCGGCGTCTTCACGTGTGGTGAAGGGCAGCAGTACGCCGCCGCGATTGTGAATGCCAAGCATCTCGACGAATGCCTGATGTGCGTCGCGCCCTAGGTGGCGCTGCAGAACGTCCAGGACGAACTGCATTGGCGTGGTCCTGTCATTCAGGATCTCAACACCATGCTGAAAGCTTGGCGGCACCATCGCCGGAATAGTCAATAGGGACATCTCAGGCGAGAACACCGGGGACTCGGCCTGCGAATTCATGACCGGCATGCCGACGTAGAAGACCGTACGGCGATGCCATCGGTCAATCGCCAGTTGCAGCAGGACGCGTCCGTCGGACGGCTGCCCGCGGTAAGTGCGGGGAATCAGGCTGTAGGCAAATACGAGCGCATTGCCGAGAGTGAACGCGACGATGAACGATCCCAGTATCGGCCCCTCCGGCCCGCTCCTGATCGCGTGAGCAAAGAGTGCGGCCGCGAAAGAGAGCAATTGTGTGATCATGCCCGCCGAGTACAGCACGGCAATATTGCGAGGTCCGCTCGCCGGTTCGCCAAGGCAGTAGCCTCCCAGGCCAATCAGTCGGATTCCATAGACCTTGAGGCCCAGAATCGTCGCAGCGATTGCATGTCCAGCCTCATGTACGAGTACCACCAGTACGTAGGCGACCATAAGTGGCACAAGCAGTTCAGGTTTGAACGCGCCTGCTGCAGACAGCATCAAGCCACCGCTAACGCAGCTCCAGTGCACGTCGATCGGAACACCGCCAATACGGGCGACCCGAACAAAGCCCCGCAACCGCGGGAAAGCCGGGGAGTACTTGGCTTGGTCGGCGTCGGACATGCTCGGCATTGTCACGCAGCGCGGCACATTAGCCGATAGCGGTCAATCGCGACCGGCGGCTAGTGGCCGGCTTCCGGCTCGGAGAGGTTTGATCGTCGCGGCTACGGATGCGGCCGCAGCTGCAGTGACGTGCTCGAACTGATGAAGAGGCCAGGCCGCAGCCGGGTGCTCGCTCAGATGTGACGCCGCGGCGTCGCGACCCGGCGCGCGAAGCGCACCACCGTCACGCCGGCGCGTGCCTGGCGCGTCGAAGGCATCACCAACACGCAGTCGTCGTACGGCGTCGTGACCTCGGTGCCGCCGTCGTGACCGATCACCGTGCCGCGCTTGGCGATCACTTCGAGACCGGTGTAGGGCGCGACGAAGTGGAAGTCGTCGCCCCGCGTGACCACGGCGGCCGTCACTTCGAGGATGGTCTGCGTGGTCGCGTCGGGCAGGCGCCAGTCGGCGATCGCATGGCTGCCGGCGTCGAGAACGCCCGCGAGTTCGAGGAAGCGCACGCATTGATCCTGCGCCACGTCGCGCGACCGCGGATCGCCGTGGAAGCCGCACTCGATCAGCAACGAACGGGCGCCGGACGTGCGCACGCGTTCGGGGGCGAACTGTGCATAGTCGCGCAGGCGCACCCCGTCGCTGTGGCCGGGGTCGACGATGACGTGTTGCGGCGTCTTCATCGCCAGCGCCAGTTCGAGGTTGGGCCACGCCGGCCCGGTCAGCGACAGCGGCGCGCCCGGCTCGTGCATCGAGTGCAGATCGAGCAGCCAGTCGGCCGCCTCGACGAACGGCATCAGCGCGACGGCGCGTTGGCGCTCGCGCGTCACCGGGCTCGCCAGACGCTCGCTCGACCACTGCCGGTTCAGGTCCTCGTCGACGAAGCGCGAAGCGTCGTGGTCGGCAGCGTCGAAGCGGTCGAACGCGGCGAGGTTGCAGAAGGCCAGCGTCAGCTTGCCGCGCTCCGGCCGCAGGCCCGCCTCCAGCAAGCGCTTGAGCGCCCATGCGCCGCACAGCTCGTTGCCGTGCACGAGCGCGGTGATCAGCACGTGGCGGCCGGCGCGGCCGGCATCGAAGGACCAGACGCCCGGGACGCCGGTGTTGCCGGCCCGCCAGTCGGCGAGGTCCGGCACGGGGAGTTGGAATGGCACGGATGAGATCATGTCGAGACTGCTTTCATCGGACGCCCGGCTGGCGGCAGCGACGATTCTGGCAAGCGAGCGCTGCGCGTAGCGTGCCGTTACGGCACCGCGCGGTGCTGTCTTCGGCGCAGCGTCATTTCGTCCAGCGCAGCCAGATCGCCTCGGCGACCGGCTTGAGCCGGCGCTTGGGCCGGTACAGCCGGACCTCGAAGCGGACCTCCATCTTGCGGTCGCCGGCGGGCGCCATCAGCCCCGACTTGCACGCGAGATGCGCCAGCGACCACGGCAGCCATGCGACGCCCAGGCCGCGCTCCACGTACTCGTACTGCGCATCCGCCGAGTCGATCTCCACGCGGCGCTGCAGCAGCGGCGCGGCCGGATGGTTGGCGAGGTGGTCGGCAACGAGCCGCCCCATCGCCAGCGTGTTGGCGTAGCCGAGGTAGGGCACCGGCTTACCGTCGAGCAGGCTGTGGATCGGCTGGCCGTCGGCAGTCGCGCGCGAGACCGGCACCATGCGGTCGGTCGCGACCGTGACGTGGATGAACTGGCGCGGATCGAGCTTCACCGCCAGCACCGGGTGGTGGTAGAGCAGCGCGAAGTCGGCGTCGCCGCGCTCGAGCAGCTGCACGACGTTGGCGAGCGATTCGGTGCGGATCTGCAGGTCGGCCTCGTCCAGCAGGCCGCGCAGGCGCACGAGCCAGTCCGGAAGCACGGTGCGGGCGAGCGTTCGGCCGGTGGCCAGCACGACGCCGCGTTCCTGATGGCCGGCGGCCAGCAGCATGTTGTCGCGCGCGCCCTGGACGCCGCGCAGCATCTCCTCGGCCGACTCCAGCAGCGCCTCGCCAGCCGCCGTCAGTTTGACGGGCTTCTCCTCGCGCGCGATCAACGGCGTGCCGGCCCAAGCCTCGAGCGACTTGATACGTCGCCCGAACGCCGGATGGGTGACGTTGCGCAGCTCGGCGCTGCGCGTGAAGCTGCGCGTCTTCGCGAGCGTGACAAAATCCTCGAGCCATTTGATCTGCAAGGGAACTCCCGTAGACGGAACACCGTGATTGGCACCGCACGGTGCCAATCCGGCACCGAATCGATTATGTCGGTTCGCACAATTCGAGGCTAGCTTGATGGCTCGAAGGTGTCGCGGACACGCATCGGCCGCAGTCCAACGGAGAGACCGACCATGACCGCCCCCATCCCCACGGCCACGCGCGCCGCGACCGCCTCAAAACCAGTGCCTGCCGGCGCTTGGCGCGAGATCGCCGCCGCCAGCGTCGGCAACGCGCTCGAGTTCTACGACCTGCTGATATACGGCTACTTCGCGATCACGATCGCCCGGCTGTTTTTCCCGACCGGCGACGAGCTGACCTCGCTGCTGCTTAGCGTGGGCACCTTCGGGCTCTCGTTCGTGATGCGGCCGCTCGGCGCTGTAGTGCTGGGCGCGTACGCGGACCGCGTCGGCCGCAAGAAGGCGTTGACCGCCTCGATCCTGCTGATGATGGTAGGCACCGGCATGATCGCGTTCACGCCTACCTACGCGACGATCGGCCTGTGGTCGCCCGCCATCGTGATCCTGGCGCGGCTAATCCAGGGCTTCTCGACCGGCGGCGAGTTCGGCGCCGCGACCGCGTTCATGGTGGAACACGCGCCCGCCTCGCGGCGCGGCTTCTACGCCAGCTGGCAGGCCTCGACGCAGGGCCTGGCCACGATCATGGCTGCGGGACTGAGCGCCCTGATCACCGGGTTGCTACTGCCGGCCGAGGTCGACGCCTGGGGCTGGCGCATCGCGTTCGTGTTCGGACTGCTGATCGGGCCGGTCGGCTTCTACATCCGCCGCCACGTCTCCGAGACGCCCGAATTCACCGCCGCCGCGCGTAACGCCAAGGTCGCCGCCTCGCCGCTGCGCGAGCTGCTGACCGGCAACCGGTCCGGCCTGCTGCTCGGCGGCGCGATCGTCGCCGGCATCACCGGCTTCAACTACGTGCAGAAGGTCTACATGCCAACGTTCGCCGTCAAGCAGTTGCACCTCGCCGCGTCATCGGCGCTTGGCTGCGCGGTCGTCACCGGTCTGATGCTGATGGTGTTCTCGCCGCTGTTCGGGTCGCTGTCCGACCGCTTCGGCCGCGGGCGCTGCATGTTGATCGCGCTCGGCCTGGTCGCGTTGTCGACATGGCCGCTGTTCGCGGCGCTGGTCGCGCTTCCCACCGTGGGGACGCTGCTGGCCGTGCAGGCGATCGTCGGCGTGCTGCTGGCCGCCATCCTCGCGCCGATGCCCGCGCTGCTGGCTGAGCTGTTCCCGCTCGCAACGCGCGGCTCCGGCCTCGCGATCAGCTACAACGTCTCGGTGACGATCTTCGGCGGCTTCGCACCGCTGATCGTGACCTGGCTGATCGGCGCTACGGGCAACAAGGTGTCGCCCAGCTTCTACGTGCTCGCGACCGCGGTGGTCAGCCTCGCCGCTCTGTGGGCCTTGCGTGCAGCGGACGGCGCGTCCCCCGCGCGCGCGACGCGCAAAGTGCACGCCTCGCGCATCTGAGCAGCATCGCTTCCGGGATCGGCCGCGTGCTACCGTCCGCGCGAACGCTGGACACGAGTAGGCTGCCCGAAACCTGTCCTTCACGAGCGGCTGCTCGTGGCCGGCCAGCGACGGTGGGGCACCGCCCTCACCAGGCCAGTCCGTACGGTAGCACTTCAGGGCCAAACACGAAGTGCAGGACTCGGCGCAGGCTGGAGCCGGAAGACTTCGACGAGGCATGCAGTACCAACGGTCGCATGAGCAGCGCATCGCCGCGCTTGGCCGGCACTACAACTCCCGCCGTCCGTCCCGCAATGGCTGCCTGTGCTGGCTCAACACGCCCGAGTTCATGTGACCCGGGCACGACCCGGAGCGGGCCATCCTCGGGAGAACAGTCGTCAACGTGAACTCGCACGGCCAGCATCTGCTCGAGAACGCGGTCAGGTGCCTGGACGAAGATGGCACCTTCCTTCTCGCTCCATCCCGAGAGGGCCGGGTGATCGACTCGGTGTGAGACAGGAATACTCAGATCTTGATGGATCGGTACGAGCCAGTTCTTGGCCGCGGACTTCTCGAAAAATGTGCACTGGACGGCCCTGGCCCGTGCAGGCAAAGCCTCGCGCACGTCTGGATGAGCCATCACCTTGCAGGCGAGGTCCGCGCACCAGGCCTCGTGCAATAGACGCCGCGAGCCCGCGCCGCGTGTGTCCGCGGCCACAAGAGACCGCGAAACGTCATTGCATTGCGCTTCGCTCAACAGGCTCTGGACAAGTGTGAATCCGTGAGCAGCGAGCTGCATATTCAGTACCAGGCCTTCGACATGCGGCGAGCATAACTGGCGTCCTGCGGTCCGTTGGCCTGCCCGAGACCGGTCATTCGCGAACGGCCGGTTGTGGCCGAACGCGGCCTTGCAAAAGCGTCGCCAACGTTCATCAGCCGATTGGCCGATTCAAAGGGCGCACGCCAGACAACCACGAGAACGACGGCACTTCTTTGACCTCTCCTGGCAGGTCGGCGTCGGCAACTGCTGCAGGCCGACGACGCCATTCACCTGCTTCCGGCCAGTTCCATGAGCATCCGTGACAGCAGGTAGAGCCGCGGCACGACGCTCTCGACCTCGGCGTATTCCTCCGGCGTGTGGATGCCGCCGCCCACGATGCCGAATCCGTCGAGTGTGGGGGTGCCGGCGCCGGCGGACAAACTCGAATCGGCGGCACCTCCACTGCCCTCCAGCGTGAGCTTGCGTCCAATCTCGCCGTAGATCGCCTGCGCCTTGGCTGCAAGTTGGTCCGTTGCCGCACTGCGCGGCATCGGGGGGAAGCCACGCACCAGCGTCGTCTTTACTTCCGTGTCGGGAATCAGCTTGTCGGCCGACACACGCGCAAGGTCGCGCTCCACCCTGTCGAATTCCTCCGGAACCATCACACGCACGTCGGCGAAGGCGGTGGCATGGTCGGGGATGACGTTGGTGGCATCCCCGGCCTGGAGCACGGTGACGTTGAAGGTCGTCTGCTTTGCGCTGTCACCGAGCTTGCCGAGTTGCAGTACCTGGTGCGCCAATTCGGTGGCGGCGTTACGGCCCGACTCGGGTGCGACGCCCGCATGCGCTGCCTTGCCCTTTACCTCGATCTCCGCCGTGCCGCTGCCCTTGCGCCACACGACGAGGCCGTCGGCGGGCCGGCCGGGTTCCAGGTTGAGGGTGACATCATGCTGCCGGGCCTCGCGCTCGATCAGGGTCCGCGTGCCTTTGGAGCCGGTCTCCTCGTTGGTGTTGAGCAGGAGCGTGACCTGCCCATACTGCTTGAAGTCGAGCTTCTGCAGGACCTTCACCGCATACAGACCCATGACCACGCCGCCCTTGTCGTCCATCACTCCGGGGCCGTAGGCGCGATTGCCCTGGATACGGAACGGCTTGGCGCGGGCGGTGCCGTCCTTGAAAACGGTGTCCATGTGGGCCATCAGCAGGATGCGCGACTTGCCCGTTCCTTTCCATCTCGCGACGATGTTGTTGCCGACGGCCGGTGCGGCGGGGACTGTCTCCACATTGGCGCCGGCCGCGCGCAGTTCGTCGGCGATGATGCTCCCGACCTGGCCCAGCCCGGCCTCGTTGCCGGTGCCCGAGTCGATGTTGACGAGGCGCTCGATCAGATGCAGTGCGTCGCCGCGATAGCCCTCGGCAGCGGACAGTACCTGGGGGTTCGCGTCGGCGGCACAGGACAGGTGTGCCGCGGACAGCAGCCTCGCGGCGAGGGGGAGGGCGAGACGGAATGATTTCATGCGGCACCTTTGAATCGATGTGGCATTGCAGCCATTGCACCTAAGTCTGCATCGGCTGAGCTCGCGAACGCTGCTCGATACTCGACGAAGCCGCGTTTCGTCGAGCAAGAATACCCGCAGCGCTCGAAGAAAGTGCGAGCGCGCTACAGCGCCTGCGGCACCACCGCCGTCACCTCGATCTCCACCTTGGCCCGCGCCTCCATCAGCGCGCTGACCTCCACCGCGCTCATCGCGACGTCGTAGTGGTCCATCACGTCGCGGTACGCGGCGCCGATGTCGCGGCCGCGGGCGAGGTAGTCGGCGCGGTCGGTCACGTACCAGGTCATGCGCACCATGTGCTCGGGCCGCGCGCCGGCCTCGGCCAGCACGGCCTTCACGTTCTCCAGCGCCTGGCGCACCTGGTCGGCGAGGTCGTCGCTCTCGAACTCCGCCGCGGCGTTCCAGCCGACCATGCCGGCCACGAACACCTGGCGGCCTTGCGCGGAGACGCCGTTCGCGTAGCCGCGCGGGCGCGGCCAGCCCTCTGGTTGCAGGACAGTCTTCATTGCGGTCTCCCTGGGCACATGTTCATGGGGTCGTCTTCAGCCGGAAGCGCTGCAGCTTGCCGGTGGCCGTGCGCGGCAGGTCGGGCACGAACTCGATGGCGCGCGGGTACTTGTAGGGCGCGACGGCGCGCTTGACGTAGTCCTGCAGCGCCTTCACCGTGGCTGCGTCGGGTGCGTGGCCCGCGCGCAGCACCACGAAGGCCTTGACGATCTGGCCGCGCTCCTCGTCGGGCACGCCGATGACGGCGCATTCGGCGACGGCGGCGTGCTCCAGCAGCACGGTCTCCACCTCGGGCGCGGCGATGTTGTAGCCGGCCGAGATGATCATGTCGTCGGTGCGCGCCTGGTAGCGGAAGTACCCGTCCTCGTCTTCCAGGTAGGCGTCGCCGGTGACGTTCCAGCCGTCGTGCACGTACTGCGCCTGGCGCGGGTCGTCGAGGTAGCGGCAGCCGGTGGGGCCGCGCACCGCAAGCCGGCCCACCGCGCCGCGCGGCAGCTTCTCGCCGTCGGGGCCGAGGATGCAGGCCTGGTAGCCCGGCACCGGCGTGCCCGTGGCGCCGGCGCGCGCGTGCGCCTCGTCGGCGGAGATGAAGATGTGCAGCATCTCGGTGGAGCCGATGCCGTCGATCGCCTCGATGCCGGTGGCCGACTTCCATTGCACGCGCGTGGCCGCGGGCAGCGCCTCGCCGGCCGACACGCACTTGCGCAGCGTGCCGCCCAGCGCCACCGACAGCCGGCACTCGCGCGCCTGCTCGGTGATCGCGCGGTAGGTGGTGGGCGCGGTGAACAGCACCGTCGCGCGGTACTGCGCGATCGCCTCCAGCAGCGCGGGCGGCGTCGCCTTCTCCAGCAGCACGGTGCTGGCGCCGATGGACAGCGGGAACAGCAGCAGGCCGCCCAGCCCGAACGTGAAGCCCAGCGGCGGACTGCCGATGAAGACGTCGTCGGCCTCCGCGCGCAGAACATGGCGCGGCCAGCACAGGCAGATGGCCATCACGTCCTGGTGGAAGTGCATGGTCGCCTTGGGCTCGCCGGTGGTGCCGGAGGTGAACGCCAGCAGGCAGGTGTCGTCGGCGGCCGTGTCGACCGCGTCGAACGGCGTCGCGTGGCGCGCCATCGCGGCCTCGAGCCCGTCGGCCGACGCGTCGTTGAACAGGCGAACCTGCGCCAGCGTCGGACAGTGCGGCAGGGCCAGCTTCAGCTCCTCGGCCAGCGACAGGTCGCACAGCGCGTGCGTGACCCGGGCCTTGGCCACGACCTGCTTCAACTCCTTGGCGCGCAGCAGCGGCATCGTCGCCACGGCCACGGCGCCGGTCTTCATCACGCCGAACCAGCAGGCGGCCAGCATCGCGTTGTTGGGCGCGCGCAGCAGCACACGCTGGCCCGGCCGCACGCCCATCTCGGCCACCAGAACGTGCGCGATCGCATCGGCGCGGCGCTGCAGCTCGGCGTAGGTCCAGCGCAGGCCGGGCCCGACGATGCAGGGCCGCTCGCCCCAGCCGCGCGCGATCGCGCTGTCCAGCAGCTCCACCGCGCAATTGAGCTGCGGCGGGAACTGCAGCTCGGGCAGGTCGAACTGGTAGACCGGCTGCTGCGCGAGCGGCGGCAAGTGGTCGCGGGTGAAGGTGTCGACATGGGCGGACCGGCCGCGCGAAGGGATGCTCACTTCAACAACTCCCGGGCGATGATCAGTTGCTGCACCTCGCTCGCGCCCTCGTAGATGCGCAGCGCGCGGATGTCGCGGTACAGGCGCTCCACCACCTGGCCGCTCTGCACGCCGGCGCCGCCCCACAGCTGCAGCGCCGCGTCGATCACGCGCTGCGCGTTCTCGGTGGCCGCGAGCTTGGCCATCGCGGCCTCGCGCGTGACCGTGTGGCCCTGGTCGCGGCGCCACGCGGCGCGGTAGGTGAGCAGGGCGGCCGAGTCCACCGCCAGCGCCATGTCGGCCAGCTTGGACTGCGTCAGCTGCAGCTCGGAAAGCATCTGCCCGAACATCGGGCGCGTGGTTGCGCGCGCGAGGCCCTCGGCCAGCGCGCGCCGCGCGAAGCCGAGGGCGGCGGCCGCCACCGAGGTGCGGAACACGTCCAGCGTGCGCATCGCCAGCTTGAAGCCCGCGCCGGCATCGGCCAGGCATTGCGAGGCCGGAATGCGGCAGTCGTCGAATGCGAGTCGCGCGAGTGGATGCGGCGCCATCGTGTCCAGACGCTCCGCGATGCGCAGGCCCGGCGTGTCGGCATCGACGATGAACGCGGCGATCGCCTTCGTGCCGCGCGTCTCGGCCGGCTGGCCGGGCTCGACCTGGCGCGCGAACACCACGTAGAAGTCGGCGATGCCGCCGTTCGAGATCCAGGTCTTCTCGCCCTGCAGCACCCAGTGATCGCCGTCGCGTCGCGCGGACGTCTTCATCGCCGCGACGTCGGAGCCGGCCTCGGTCTCCGACAGGGCGAACGCCGCGATGGCGTCGCCGCGCGCGACGCGGGCGAGATAGAGTTCCTTCTGCGCCCAGGTGCCGTCGAGCGTGATCGCACCGCTGCCCAAGCCCTGCATGGCGAACGCGAAGTCGGCCAGGCCGTCGTGCGCGGCCAGCGTCTCGCGCAGCAGGCACAGCGTGCGCGTGTCGAGCGCGTCGCCGGCGCCGCCGAACGCGGTGCCGCCGATCGCGTGGCTCAGCCAGCCGGCGCTTCCGAGCGCACGAACCCACTCTCGGCAATGCGCATCGAGCTCGGCCTGCGGCGCATGCGGCGACAACGGCGGCGGCAGCCCGCTCGCGGGGTCGGCGAGCCAGCGTTCCAGCCGCGCATGCAGGTCGCGATGCGCGTGCGTGAAGAACGGCCACTCCAGGGCTTCGGTCATCGCGCTCATCTCAGCGGCCCTCGAACTGCGGCCTGGACTTCGCGGCGAACGCGCGGTACGCGTGGCCGAAGTCCTCGGTGAGCATGCACAGCGCCTGGGCCTGCGCCTCGGCCTCGATGGCCGTGTCGATGTCCATGCTCCATTCCTGGTGCAGCATGGACTTGGTGAGCGAGTGCGCGAAGGCCGGGCCGTCGGCCAGCTGGCGTGCGAACGCGGTGGCCTCGGCGACCAGCGCCTCGGGCTCGACGAGGCGATTGAAGAAGCCCCAGCGTTCGGCCTCCGTGCCGTCCAGCGAGCGGCCCGAATAGATCCACTCCGCGGCGCGGCCCTGGCCGACGATGCGCGGCAGCATCGCGCAGGCGCCCATGTCGCAGCCGGCCAGGCCCACGCGGGCGAACAGGAACGCGGTCTTGCTGCGCGCGGTGCCGTAGCGCAGGTCGCTCGCCATCGCGAGGATCGCCCCCGCGCCGGCGCACACGCCGTCGACCGCCGCGACGATGGGCTGCGGGCAATGGCGCATCGCCTTGACCAGGTCGCCCGTCATGCGCGTGAACATCAGCAGCTCTGGCGCCGGCAGGTCGATCAGCGGGCCGATGATCTCGTGCACGTCGCCGCCGGAGCAGAAGTTGTCGCCGGCGCCGGTGATCACGATGGCGCGCACGTCGTGCGCGTGGCGCAGCGCGATGAACAGGTCGCGCAGCTCGGCGTAGCTCTCGAAGCTCAGCGGGTTCTTGCGCTCGGGCCGGTTCAGCGTGATGCGGGCCACGCGGTCGCTGCATTCCCACTGGAAGTGTCTGGCCTGGTAGCCGGCCAGCGGGCGGCGGTTGCCGGCGACGAGCGCGGCGTTGATCGATGAAGTAGTGGTCATGGTGTCGCCTCTAGCGGTTCTTGTCGTCCTGCAGCCGGCGCGTGAGCGACAGCCGCAGATGGCCCAGCAATGCGTGGAGCTGCTCGCCTTCACCGGTGTCCAGCCCCGCCAGCAGCTCGATGACCCATCGTTCGTGTTCCTCGGCCACGCGCTCGAACGCGCGCCTGCCGCGCAGGGTGAGCGCGATGCGGAACGAGCGCCGGTCCTCGGGATCGACCTGGCGCGTGACGTAGCCGATCTTCTCCAGCTCGTCGGTGAGGCTGGTGACGTTGCCGCCGGTCACCATCAGGTAGCGCGACAGCGCGCTCATGCGCAGCCCTGCAGGCTGTTCCTCGCGGAAGCGGTGCAGCTGTGCGAGGTAGTCGAAGCGCGGCAGCGTCATGTCGAACTGCGCGCGCAGCCGGCGCCGGATCTCGGTCTCGATCTGCGTCGTGCACGACAGCAGGCGCAACCAGGTCTTGACGGCGGCGTGGTTGGTGGTGGCGGCCCGGCCCTCGTGGCCGATGGCGGAGTCGCCCAGCAGCTCGTCGAGGCGGTCGGTGCTGCGTGGATCGCGGATCTCGGCTTTCATGGGGCGGCCTTTCAATTCATCACCTCTCCACCGCTCACGGACATCGCCTGTCCCGTGAACGCGGCGGGCGCGTCCGCGCACAGCCACAGCACCGTGGACGCGACCTCGCCGGGCTCCACGAGCCGCTTCAGCGGGCTCGACTGCGAGAACGCGGCCATCGCGTCGCCTTCGCTGCGCCCGGTGGCGGCGACGATGCGGGCGACGCCGTCGCGCACGATGGCGGTGTCGGTGTAGCCGGGGCACACGGCGTTGACGCTGAGGCCCTGCGCGGCGACCTCCAGCGCCAGCGAGCGCGTCAGGCCCAGCACGCCGTGCTTGGCCGCGGCGTAGGCGGCGCAGTACGCGTAGCCCTTCTGCCCCGCGGTGCTGGCGATGTTGACGATGCGGCCGGCGCGCGCGGCGAGCATGGGCGGCAGCGCGGCCTGCGTGCACAGGAAGACGCCAGTGAGGTTGACGGCCAGCATGCGATCCCAGGCATCGCGCGGCAGGCGCGCCAGCGGGCCGGTCTCCACCGCGCCGGCGTTGTTGACGAGCGCCTGCAGCGCGCCGCCCTTCGCGTGCACCTCGGCGAACGCGCGCGCGACGCTGGCGGCGTCGGTGACGTCCAGCTCCACGCAGTCGTGCACCAGCCCCTCTGTGATGGGTAGCGTCACGCGCACCTCCTCCAGCGCCGCGCGCGCGCGTCCCGCGAGCGTGACGTGCCAGCCCGCGCCCGCGAGCGCCTGCGCGATGGCCGCGCCGATGCCGCGCGTGGCGCCGGTCACCAGCACGCGGCGCGGCGTGGGACGCAGCGCCAGCGGCACGGCCGGGGCCGCCGGCTCGGGGTCGAGCGCCAGCGTCTGCCGAGGCAGCTCGATGGCGCCGATCGCCGCCGCGACCGCCACGTCCTCGTTGCGGATGTCGTTGCTCATGCCTTGCCCTGCATCGCGCGCTCGCGCTGGAAGTTGGCCTCGAGCTGCGGCTTGGCCGAGCGGTAGGGCGCGGGCCAGTTCACTTGCTTCCAGCCGATGCGCGCGGCCTCGGTGAGCGTCCAGGCCGGGTTGGCCAGGTGCGGGCGCGCGACGGCGCACAGGTCGGCGCGGCCGGCGGCGATGATGCTGTTGACGTGGTCGGCCTCGCTGATCGCGCCCACCGCGATGGTGGCGATGCCGGCCTCGTTGCGGATGCGGTCGGCGAACGGCGTCTGGTACATGCGGCCATAGACGGGTTTCTCGTCCTTGCTCACCTGGCCCGACGAGCAGTCGATCATGTCGGCGCCGGCTGCCTTGAAGGCGCGCGCGATCTCCACCGCGTCGGCCGGCGTGATGCCGCCATCGACCCAGTCGTGGGTGGAGATGCGCACCGACATCGGCAGCTGCGCCGGCCACGCCGCGCGCACCGCGGCGAAGACCTCCAGCGGATAACGCAGCCGGTTCTCCAGCGAGCCGCCGTAAGCGTCCTCGCGCTTGTTGGTGAGCGGCGAGATGAACGACGACAGCAGGTAGCCGTGCGCGCAGTGCAGCTCCAGCCAGTCGAACCCGGCCGCGGCCGCGCGGCGCGTGCAGGAGACAAAGTCATGCAGCACGCGATCCATGTCGGCGCGCGTCATCGCGCGCGACCAGTCGCTCACGCCGGGCAGGTATTGCTGCGCCGAGGCCGAGACGAGCGGCCAGCCGCCGGAGTCCAGCGGCTGGTCGATGCCCTCCCAGCCCAGGTGCGTGGCGCCCTTGGCGCCGGCGTGGCCCAGCTGCATGCCGATGTGGGCGTCGCTGTGCGTGTGCACCCAGTCGACGATGCGCGCCCAGGCGTCGCCCTGCGCCTCGGTGTACAGGCCGGGGCAGCCGCGGGTGATGCGGGCATCGGCGCTGACGCAGGTCATCTCGGCCATCACCAGCGCCGCGCCGCCCATCGCGCGCGCGCCCAGGTGCACGAGGTGGTAGTCGCCCACCACGCCGTCGATGGCCGAGTACTGCGCCATCGGCGAGACGACGACGCGGTTCTTCAGCGTGACAGATCGCGCGGTGAAGGGCGTGAACATCGGCGGCACGGCGGCGTCGCGCCGCGCGAACCAGCACTCGTAGCCCTCCAGCCAGCCGGCGTCGCGCAGGCGCAGGTTCTCGTGGCTGATGCGCTGACTGCGCGTGAGCAGCGAGTACATGAACTGCTCGGGTTCCAGCGGATCGCAGTAGCGCGCGCCGCAGACCTCGAACCACTCCATCGCGTTCCAGGCGGCGTTCTGCAGGCGCAGCACCTCCACCGCCCGCAGGGCCTGGTAGCGATCGAGCAGCGCCGGCAGTTCGGACGGCGACGCGTCGCCTCCCAGTTGCTTGAACTGGTTCGCGAGCTCGATCGCGTCCTCCAGCGCGAGCTTGGTGCCCGAGCCGATGGCGAAATGCGCGGTGTGCACGGCGTCGCCCATCAGCACCAGCGGCGCGTGGCCGGCGTCGCGGCGCTCGGCGCCCACCCACCATTGCTCGCACTTGATGCGCTGGAAGTTGAGCCAGGCCGAGCCGCGCAGGTGGCGCGCGTTGGTCATCAGCGTCGCGCCCTGCAGGTGGCGCGCGAACACCTTCTCGCAGAACGCCACCGAGGCGTCGGCGTCGAGCTTGTCCAGGCCGTGCGCCAGCCACACGTGCTCGGGGCACTCGACGATGAAGGTGGAGGTCCCGGCGTCGAACTTGTAGACGTGGGCCTGGAACCAGCCGTGCTCGGTGCGTTCGAACACGAACGTGAAGGCGTCGTAGAGCTTCTTCGTGCCCAGCCAGATGAAGCGGTTGGGGCGCGCGACGATGTCCGGCTTGAACACGTCGGCGTACTTCTGGCGCAGTGCCGAGTTGATGCCGTCGCTGGCGACCACGAGGTCGGCGTCGGGGAATTCGGTGTCCGAGCGCACTTCGCGGTCGAACTCCAGCTTCACGCCGAGGGACTCGCAGCGCGCCTGCAGGATGTTGAGCAGGCGCTTGCGCCCGATGCCCACGAAGCCGTGCCCGCCGGAGCGGATGCCGCGGCCCTTGAACTCCAGCACGATGTCGTCCCAGTGCGCGAACGCGGCCTCGATCGCGCCGGCCGTCTCCTCGTCCCAGCGGCGCAGGTGGGCCATCGTGGCGTCGGAGAACACCACGCCCCAGCCGAAGGTGTCGTACGGGCGGTTGCGCTCCACCACCGTGATGTCGTGGCCCGGGTCGAGCTTCTTCATCAGGAGGGCGAACGTGAGGCCGGCGGGGCCGCCGCCGATGCAGACGATGCGCATGCTGTACTCGGCTATCCTGGATGTGTCTTTCGCCTGCAAACCCCAGTCGCGAAAGATGCTTGAGATATGAATAGTTCAATACTAAACTAATCACTTCCTATCCCGCAAGCCGGTCTCCACGCACGACGTGGGGATTGGCATCGAGGAGTGACCGGATGATCTCGAGAGAAGACTGCGCGCGGCGCGACGGCGAAGACGCGCTGGCGCCGCTGCGCGACCAATTCATGCTGCCAGAAGGCGTGATCTATGTCGACGGCAATTCCCTGGGCGCGTTGCCGCGCGCCACGCCCGCCCGCGTGGCCGCCGCGGTGCGGCAGGAGTGGGGCGACGGCCTGATCCGCAGCTGGAACGACGCGGGCTGGATCACGCTGCCGCAGCGCGTGGGCGACCGCATCGGCGCGCTCGTCGGCGCGCGGCCGGGCGAATGCGTCGCGGCGGACTCGACCTCGGTGAACCTGTACAAGGTTCTCAGCGCCGCCTCGCGCACCGTGAAGGCGGAGTCGCCGTCGCGCCGGGTGATCGTGAGCGAGCGCCAGAACTTCCCCACCGACCTGTACATCGCCGAGGGCCTGTGCCGCGACCTGGGCTGGTCGCTGGAGCTGCTGGAGCCGGCGGCCGTCGTGGCGCGGCTGTCGGAAGGCCGCGGCGGGGACGTTGCCATCGTCATGCTCACGCAGGTGAACTACCGCACCGGCGCGCTGCACGACATGGCCGCGATGACCGCGCTCGCGCACGCCGCGGGCGCGCTGGCCGTGTGGGACCTGGCGCACAGCGCGGGCGCGCTGCCGGTCGACCTCAACGGCGCGGACGCCGACTTCGCGATCGGCTGCGGCTACAAGTTCCTCAACGGCGGCCCTGGCGCGCCGGCCTTCGTGTGGGCCCACCCGCGCCACGCCGGTCGCTTCTGGCAGCCGCTGTCCGGCTGGATGGGCCACGCGGCGCCGTTCACGTTCAAGCCCGGCTACGAGCCGGCGCCGGGCATCGGACGCTTCCTGTGCGGCACGCCTGCGGTGCTGTCGCTGACCGCGCTGGACTGCGGCGTCGACACGCTGCACGCCGCCGATGCGCTGGGCGGCATGGCCGCGCTGCGCGAGAAATCCATCGCGCTGACCGAGACCTTCATCGGGCTGGTGGACGAGCGCTGCGCCGCCCTCGGCTTCGCGGTCGCGAGCCCGCGCGACGCGCGCGAGCGCGGGAGCCAGGTGAGCCTGACCTGCGGCGCAAGTTCGGCGGGCGCCGGCGGTCCATCGCACGGCTACGCGATCGTGCAGGCGCTGATCGAGCGCGGCGTGATCGGCGACTTCCGCGCCGGCACGCCCGCCGATGCCCACGGCCCGGCGCTGCCCGACATCCTGCGCTTCGGCTTCACGCCGCTGTACCTTCGCTTCGTCGACGTGTACGACGCGGTGGAGCACCTGGTGCAGGTGATGGAGAGCGGCGAATACCGCGAGGCGCGCTTCAGCAAGCGGTCCGCAGTGACCTGAGAACGAGACCATGAGCGACACCAACGACACGAATGACGCCGAAGGCCGCTGCCCGATGGGCCACGGCGCCGCGCCGGCGCAGGCGCAGGGCGAACGCATCGTCGCGGAGGAGGGCGCGCAGCTCGACTTCAAGTCGGACATGAGCTACGGCGACTACCTGCATCTCGACCAGGTGCTCACCGCCCAGCACCCGCTCTCGCCCGACCACAACGAGATGCTGTTCATCGTGCAGCACCAGACGTCCGAGCTGTGGATGAAGCTGATGCTGCACGAGCTGCGCGCGGCCGTCGCCGCGATCGCCGCCGACGAGCTGGGCACCGCGTTCAAGATGCTGGCCCGCGTGAGCCGCATCATGGAGCAGCTGGTGCACGCATGGGACGTGCTGGCCACGATGACGCCGCCCGAGTACTCGGCGATCCGGCCCTACCTGTCGGCCAGCAGCGGCTTCCAGAGCTGGCAGTACCGCTGCATCGAGTTCGCGATGGGCAACAAGAACGCGGCCATGCTCAAGCCCCACGAGCACCGGCCCGACCTGCTCGCGCAGGTGGACGCGGCGTTGCGCGCGCCCTCGCTGTACGACGAGAGCCTGCGCCTGCTGGCGCGCCGCGGCGTGCCGGTGCCGGCCTCGCACCTGCAGCGCGACTGGACGCAGCCCTACGTGGAGAGCGACGCGGTGCGCGACGCCTGGCTGGTGGTCTACCGCGACCCGAAGCAGCACTGGGACCTGTACCAGCTCGGCGAGGAACTCACCGACCTCGAGGACGCGTTCCGGCTGTGGCGCTTCCGTCACGTGACGACGGTGCAACGCATCATCGGCTTCAAGCGCGGCACCGGCGGCACGGGCGGCGTCAGCTACCTGCGCAAGATGCTCGACACGGTGCTGTTCCCGGAGGTCTGGGCGCTGCGGACCGAGCTTTGATGCTGATCGGCCGCTCGACAGGAAGCGCACCGATGCTGTCGAGTTGACGCCTGAAGTCGACGAATGCTGTCGAGTTGAAATATGTAATTGACACCGTTTATTACCGCAAACCCTTCATATTGGCCTTGATCTGCGGCCTTACCATGTAGGACAAGGGCGCGAAATCGTGCCCGTCTCCGGCACTTTCGACTGGAGACCAAGCGGGAAACGGAAACGTCGAGATGAATTCCTGGGGCAAGCTGGCAGTCGCCGCATCGGTCGCGTGGATCTCCTCCACCGCAAGCGCCATCACCGACACGACCACTCGCCCCGGCGAGCCCTTGTCCGCCCTCGAGACGGTGGACGCGTCGGCCGATGCGCGCTACGTCGAGCACTGGATCCACGAGAAGGGGGACGACCACGGACGCCCTTTCGTGATCGTCGACAAGAAGGCGGCGCGCATCTACGTGTTCGGCGCCGGCGGCACCCTCGTGGGCGCGTCGTCCACCCTCCTCGGCCAGTCGCGCGGCGACGTCCCGGTGCCCGGCGCCGGCCAGAAGAACCCGACCGACCTGCTGCCCTACGAGCGCAAGACGCCCGCCGGCCGCTTCGAGTCGCAACCCGGCCGCAACCTGCACGGCGAGCCGGTGGTCTGGGTCGACTACGACACGGGCATCGCCATCCACCGCGTGCGCCCGGGCGTCTCGCAGATGCAGCGCACTGCCAGCCTCGCCACCGAGGACCCGGACAACAAGCGCCTGTCCCTCGGTTGCGTGGTCGTGCCCGAGAACTTCTTCCTGTCGGTGGTGCTGCCCACGCTGGGCCATGTGCACGGCACGGTCTACGTGCTGCCGGAGGACGAACCGGTGCAGGCGATGTTCAGCGAGCCGCGCGGCGTCGCCGTGGCCAACGCTCGCCGCGTGAACGTCAGCGCGCGGTAGTCCGCAGGGCTGCCAGCGAGCAGTCGAACTCCTCGCGCACCCAATCCCTCAGCGCGATCAGCGGCGGCCAGTCCTTCAGCGCCGGAGGGTACGCGAGGCTGTAGGGCTGCACGCCCTCCAGCACCACCGAGATGTCGAACAGCCGCGCCAGCCGGCCGTCGCGCAACGCGTCGGCCGCGAGCAGTTCGCGCACCACCGCCAGGCCCAGTCCCTGCTCGGTGGCCTGCAGCATCAGCCCCACGTCGTTGAACGAGGCCACCGGCGTCGCTCGCGTGCGCACGCCCGCGGCCGCGAACCACTGCTCCCACACGTCGATGTCGCCCAGCAGCGGCTGGCGCGCCAGGTCGGCCGGCTGGCCCTCGCGCAGGCGTTGCGCCACGGCGGGCGACGCCACCGCGATGAACGGCGTGGGCGATTCGTAGAGGCGCTCCACCACCAGGCCCGGCCAGGGGCCCGGGCCGGTGCGGATCGCGGCGTGGAAGCCGTCGCGCTGCAGGTCGACGAGGTTGGCCGAGGCCTCGATCTCGATGGCGATGTCGGGATGCCGTTCGCGCCAAAGGCCCAGGCGCGGCAGGAACCAGCGCTGCGCGAAGGACGGCAGCATCGTCACGCGCAGGCCCTGGGCCGCGCCCTGCGCCGCGGCGGCGGCGGCCTGCACGCCGTCGTCCACCTGCCCGAGCGCCGGCGCCACGTGGCGCAGCAAGGCCTGGCCGGCGGCGTTCAGGTAGACGCGGCGACCGCGGCGGTCGAAAAGCGGGAAGCCCAGCCGGCTCTCGAGTTCGCCGATCTGCTGGCTGACGGCGCTGTGCGTCAGGTGTAGCGACTCGGCCGCGGCACGCAGCGTCTCCCGCTGCGCGACGGCAACGAAGGTGGGCAGGAAATTGAGTGGGATGCGGGCCATTGGTCACTGCAGCTTACCAATATTGGCAGAAATAGTCGCTATTCACGAGTTGCTGGCAGTCTTATTCTGACCAATATCGAAGCCCACCGGAGACCTGCCATGACCACCTGCACCATCACTCCGACCGTCGCCGCGCCCGTCGGCGCCCGCGTGCTGCGGGCCGTGCTGCGCTATTTCAGCCGCTCGGTGGTCACGCGCGAGGCGGTCGACCAGGCCTGGATCGATTCAGGGCTGGGCCGGCTGAACCGGGCGACGCTGGAGGACATCGGCGCACCGCCGTCGATGCTGCGCGACGCGGATCAGCGCGAGTCCTGGCGGCTCGCCTCGGCGCTGGACGCGACGCGGCTGCTGTGAGCTACAACGCGGCGCGGAAGCGCAGGTAGTCGTCGGCCGTCTGCTGCGGCCGCTCGATCATCGGCGCGTGGCCCACGTGCGGCATCACGACGGCCTGCGCGTTGGGCAGCAGCGTCTGCAGCACGGGCACCGTGCCCACCGACAGCGCGCGATCCTCGTTGCCCCAGACGATCAGCGTGGGCGTGGCCAGGCCCTTGACCGCGCCGCTCACCGAGTCGGTGGCGATCTGCTGGAAGACCTCGCGCTCGAGGTCCTGGTTGGCGATACGCTCGCGCGCCAGCACGTCCATCACAGAGCCGGGAATCCACGGCGGATCGCTCATCACGAACTTCAGGAAGGCCGGGAAGTCGCTTTCCTTCGTGATCATCAGCGGGTTGGTGCCGGTGGTGGTGACGATCTTCGCGAGTTCGCTGGGCGGGGCCTCGGCGACGCCTGCGCAGGCTATGAGCCACAGGCTGGCCACCTCCTGCGGATGCTGCGCGGCGAAGCTCATGGCGATGCCGCCGCCCATGGAGTTGCCGCCGAGGTCCAGGCGCGCGAGGCCCAGCGCCTGCGTGAACGCGTGCAGGCGTCCGGCCTGCGCGGCGTAGCGGTAGTCGACGCCGCGAAGGTGCGTGGACTCGCCGAAGCCCACCAGGTCGGGCACGATCACGCGGTAGTGCGGCGTGAGCCAGCGCGAGACGCGCGTGAAGTTGTCCTTGTCGGCCCCGAAGCCGTGCACCAGCACCAGAGGCGCGCCGGTGCCGCCTTCCAGGTACGCGATGCGGGTGCCGTCGGCCAGCACGAGTTCCTTGCGCTGGAGGTTCGCGCGCGAGCGCTCCACCGCGTAGGCGGAGTCCTTCAGCGTCGGCCCGAGGCTCTCGCAGCCGGAGAGCATGGCGAGGCCGGCGAGGAGGCCGGCGGCGAGGGCGGTTCGCAGCGAGGGACGCATGGGGAGACGACGGCCTGGAGATGAGCTGCCGTCACTGTAGCCGCCAGCCCCGCGGCGCACGACTCGCATCCGTAGGACGGTTCGCTCGTCCCGGTCGGAGGGCTCCGAAGGCGCTCAATTTCCGGCGCCGTGCGGTCGATAACCACCTGACGCCCCACTGACAAACCATTTCCCGCGCACCCATGCACCCCGACGACGCGTCGATCACGCCGAACCGAATCGCCCGCAGCGCACCCATCGCGGTGCGGCTGGCGCTCGCGTTCGGCCTGCTGCTGGCGCTGCTGGCCGGCGTGGTGGCGCTCGTGCTCAAGCAGGCCGAGCTGGTGGGCGAATCGAGCCGCGTCGTCGCCGAATCCAGCCTGCGCCAGGTGCTGCTGGCGCGCCAGGCCGAGAAGGCCGCGCAGGCCGGCGCGCAGCACCTGCACACCCTGTTCCTGCTGGACGCCCGCTCGGACCGTGTGCCGGTCTACGCGCTGATCGACACCGAATTCGCCGACCAGAAGGCCGCGCTGTCGCAGCTGCTGGCCGACGCGCACGCGGTGGAGGATGCCGTCGTCGTCGAACGCCTGATCGGCACCCGCGGCCGCTTCGAGGCCGCGTTCCAGCACACGGTGGAAGTGGTCGAGCTGGACCTGAACGAGGCGCGCCCCATCATGCTCAAGGAGACGCTGCCGGCGCTCAAGGACATGCTGGACGCGCTGGACGCGCTGGTGGCCGTGAAGTCGGCCCAGGCCAACGCCACGATCTCCAGCATCCGCATGCAGCAGGCGAGGAGCCGCGACTACGTGCTGGAGTTGTCGGGCCTGTCGGTCGTCGTCGCGCTGATGTGCGCGGTGATGATCACGCGCTCCATCACCCGGCCGCTCGCGCTCACCGTGGCGCTGGCGCGCGAGATCGCCGACGGCAAGCTGGACGGCCCGATGCCCGAGGCCGGCCGCGACGAGGTGGGCCGGCTGATCACCGCGCTCGGCGAGATGCGCGACAGCCTGGCGCAGCGCGAGGCGCGCATCGTCGATCTCGCGTTCCGCGATCCGCTCACGGGCCTGGCCAACCGCACGCTGTTCAACGACCGCCTCGACCAGGCGGTGGGCACCGCGATCCGCACCGGCCACGCGATGTCGGTGCTGCTGATCGACCTGGATCGCTTCAAGAACGTCAACGACGTGCTGGGCCATCCGGTGGGCGACGAGCTCCTCAACCAGGTGGCCGGACGCCTCACGCGCGAGCTGCGCCGCACCACCGACACCGTCGCCCGCATCGGCGGCGACGAGTTCGCGGTGCTGCTGCCCGCGCAGGGCCGCGAAGGTTCGGCGCTGCTGGCGCGCCAGCTGCTGGCGGCGCTCGAGCAGCCCGTGACCATCGAAGGCCAGACCGTGGACGTCAGCGGCTCGATCGGCATCGCCACCTTCCCCGATGACGGCGCCAACCCCACGGAGCTGATGGCCCACGCCGACTCCGCGATGTACGTGGCCAAGCAGACCAGCAGCGGCTACGCGGCCTTCACGCAGAAGATGGCGCGCACCCCGGAGCACGGCCTGAGCCTGCTGTCGGACCTGCGGCGCGCGGTCGACGAGAGCCAGTTCTACCTGCAGTACCAGCCCAAGATCTCGCTGGGCGATCGCAGTTGCCTGTCGGCCGAGGTGCTGCTGCGCTGGCGCCATCCGACGCGCGGCTTCATGCCGCCCGACCAGTTCATCCCCTTCGCCGAGCAGACCGGCTGCATCAAGTCGATCACGCGCTGGGTCCTGGCCCACGGCCTCGCGCAGCTGGCGGCGTGGCGCGCGAGCGGGCTGGAGATGTCGCTCAACATCAACGTGTCCACGCGCGACCTGATCCAGCAGGACCTGCCGGCCATCGTGCGCGCCCAGCTGCTCGCCGAGGGCGTGGCCGCGCGCCACCTGTGCCTGGAAGTGACCGAGAGCGCGATCATGGAAGACCCGGCGCACGCGCTGGAATCTCTGCGGGCGTTGCACGAGATGGGCGTGCAGCTGTCGATCGACGACTTCGGCACCGGCTACTCGTCGCTGGCCTACCTGAAGAAGCTGCCGGTGCAGGAGCTCAAGATCGACCGCTCGTTCGTGATGAACCTCGACGCCGATGACAACGACCTGAACATCGTGCGCTCGACGATCGGCATGGCCCACCACATGGGCCTGAAGGTGGTGGCCGAGGGCGTGGAGACCGAGTCGGTGGCGGCCCAGCTCAAGATGCTGGGCTGCGACGGCGCGCAGGGCTATCTGTTCAGCCGGCCGCTGAACGCCGACGATTTCCTGGCCTGGGCCGTGGCTTCGCGTGCCGCGAATCCTCCGCTTGGCCAGGGCGCGCCGGACGGTACTCGGGCGGCGCACCTTGTCGAGGCGAGTCCCGTCACGGACTGAACGCGTGCGCCGCACGCGCTGTTGCGCAACGCCTTGCGTGCCGCGCCCTCCCAAGAATGCAGCGCTTTGCCCGCAAAAACAGGCCGAACCGGCCGATGCGGCATTGACACGCCCCCTCATCCACTGCAATCCTTTGACCTCGACCGGAGGGAAAAGAGAACAAGATGAAGGTGGGGACGTCCGTCACCCGGCCAGATGCCCAGGCGCCCTCGCGCGCGCCGGCGCAGTCGCCCGCGCGCGTGTACGAGGAAACGCTGGACGTCACACGTCCCCGCGAAGACGCGTACGCGGTGCTGGCCGTGCGCGCGCTGAGCGTGCTCGTGCTGTCGGTGGGCGCGCTGCTGCTGCTGCTCGCGCTGGTCCAGCGCAGCTACGGGCCGCTCAGCCTGCTGGGGCAATCGCGCGCGATCATGGGCGCCTGCCTGTTCGCCGGCGGCGCCGCGGCCTGGGGGCTCGCCCGCCGCGGCTGGAACCGGAGCTCCGCCACGTTGTCGCTCACGCTCGCGCTGCTGGCGCTGATGCTGCACGCCTGGCACTCCGGACTCGGCACCCATTCCATCGCGCTGGGAGGCGCGGTGCTGCTGGTGGCGGTCTCGGGCATGCTGGTCAACACGCCCACGGCCGTCGTGCTGGGGCTCGTCAACGTGCTGCTCATCGCGGGCCTCGAGGTGGCCGAGAACCGCGGCGTCATCTCCCCCGCGGCCGGCATGGCGGATCTGCACGCCGAGTCGCGCGCGCTGTCGTTCGCGATGCTCACCATCGCCGGCCTCCTCACCGGCTGGATCGTCCGGTGCCAGCTGCTGGGCACCGTGCTGCGCGCGCACGAGCAGGAAAAGCACATGAGCCGGCTGCTGCGCCTGGGCAGCGACTTCACGTGGGAGATGGACGCGCGTGGCTTCCTCACCTACCTGTCGCCGTCGTTCGAGCAGCACACGCTGCACACGGTGGCCGAGTTCATGCAGCTGGGCAAGCCCGGCGGCCCCACGTTCGTCAAGGACGGCCAGTGGGAGCTGCTGATGGCCGACATGAAGGCGCGCCGGCCGTACCGCGACCGCGTGATCCAGTTCGTCACGGCCGGCGGCAAGGACCTGTTCATCAGCGGCAGCGGCGAGCCGCTGTTCCATGCCACCGGCCGCCACCTGGGCTGGTGGGGCGTCAGCCGCAACGCCACCGCCGAGGTGCTGGCGCAGCGCGAGCTGCAGCGCTCGCAGGCCATGCTCGATCGCCTGTTCCGCCTCAGCCCGGACGCCGTGTGCGTCGTCAGCCTGCGCGACGGGCGCGTGCTGCTCGCCAACCCCGCGTTCACGCAGTTCGTCGGCCTCGACGAGGCGCGGGTGCTGGGCCGCAACGGCGTCGAGCTGGGCTTCTGGCGCGACGAGGAGCCGATGCTGTTGCTGGGGCGCGCGATCTCGGCCAACGGCTGGGTGCGTGATTTCCGCTCGGTGGCCTGGTCGGCCGACGGCGCGCAGCATTTCGTGTTGATGACGGCGGCCGCGTTCGACTGGGACGGCGAGGCCGTGGCCGTGATGACCACGCGCGACGTCACGGAGATCGAGCGCGCGAAGCAGGAGGGCGACGCCATCCTCGACAACGCGGTCGTCGGCGTGTGCCTGGTGCGCAACCACCGGCTCGAGCGCGTCAACCCGCAGCTCGAACGCATGCTGGGCCTGGCGCCGGGCTCGCTGCTGGGCAAGCCCACCGAGGTGCTGTTCCCCAGCCGCGACAAGTTCAAGGACTTCGTGGCCGTCTACGAGTCGGTGCAGGCCGCGGGCGAGACCATCGACATCGAGCGCCGCGCCCGGCGCGCCGACGGCGCGCAGCTGCTGTTGCGCATGCGCGGCCGCGCCGTCGATCCCGAGCGGCGCCAGGAGACCGGCACCATCTGGGTGGTGGAGGACATCACCGACCGCCGCCGCGCCGAGCTCGAACTGGCCGACGCGCAGCGCGACGCGGAAGCCGCGCTGCGCGCCAAGAGCAGCTTCCTGGCCACCATGAGCCACGAGATCCGCACGCCGCTCAGTGGGGTGCTGGGGCTGGCCCGGCTGCTGCAGGACGTGTCACTGCCGGCCGAGCGCCGCAACGCCTACCTGGGCCACCTGGTGGAGGCGGCCGAGCTCCTCAACGGCATCGTCTCCGACGTGCTGGACCTGTCCAAGATCGAGGCCGGGCACCTGCAGGTGGAGCAGATCCCGTACGACCTGCACGCGGTCGTCTGGAGCACCTTCCGCACGTTCTCGCCCATCGGCCAGGAGCGCGGGCTGGAGATGAGCTGCCACGTGGCGCCCGACACGCCGCGCGAGGTGCTGGGCGACCCGGTGCGGGTGCGCCAGATCCTGTCGAACTATCTGTCCAACGCGCTGAAGTTCACCAACCAGGGGCGCATCCACGTGCAGCTGTACAAGCGCACGCCGCAGATGGCGCGCATCGAGATCAGCGACACCGGCATCGGCGTCAGCCCCGAGCTGCACGCCACCCTGTTCCAGCCGTTCACGCAGGCCGACAGCTCCACCACGCGGCGCTTCGGCGGCAGCGGGCTGGGACTGTCGATCTGCCGCGAGCTCGCCACGCTGATGGGCGGCGACGTGGGCCTGGACAGCGATGGCCGCACCGGCAGCTGCGCCTGGGTGGACCTGCCGCTGGTGGCCGCCAGCGAGGACGACTTCGTCACCATCGCCAGCCCGCTCGACCCGGCGCCGGAGCAGCCGCTGGCAGGCATGCGTGTGCTGCTGGCCGAGGACAACGCGGTCAACCGCCTGATCGTCGGCGCGATGCTCGCGCGCCTGGGCGCCGAGGTGATCGAGGCGACCAACGGCAGCGAGGCGATCGTGCAGGCGTCGCGATCCGCGGGGCAGGTGCACGCGATCCTGATGGACCTGCACATGCCCGAGATCGACGGCCTGGAGGCCACGCGCCGGCTGCGCGCTCAGCCGGCCACGGCCCACCTGCCCATCATTGCGCTCACCGCCGCGGTGCTCGACGCCGAACGTGCGCAGGCGCACGCGGCGGGCATGAACGGCTTCGTCTCCAAGCCGGCGGGCGAAAGCGACCTGCTGCGCGCGCTGTGGGCCTACCTGCCCGGCAGCGAGGGGCCGCCGAGCGCGTTCATGCGGTTCGACCTGGATTGACGTCGGCGGATCAAGCCGCGGTCGATTGCTCCAGGGCCATGCGGGCGATGAAGCCGGAACGCGTCTCGCCGTGGCGGCGCGCCAGGTTGTCGAGCCGGCGAAGCACGCGCCTGGGGAGGCTGATGTTGACCCGTTCCGGGGTGTCGTCCAGCGCGGCCGGATCGACCTCGACCAGCGCCCACACCCAATGCTTCCACGCCTTGTGCCTCGCTCGAAGCACCTCGAGCGGCGTGGGCGCCGGAATGTCGGTTCCGGCATCGAGCGCCGCATCGATCCAGGCGCCGACGGCCTGCTGCGCCTGCACCAACGCTTCATCCAGGCTGTCGCCCGCGGAGAAGCAACCCGGCAGGTCGGGCACCACCACGCCGTAGGCAGATTCGTCATTGCCCGGTTCGATCACGACGGGATAGCGCATGTTGGGTCTTTCAAAGGCGGGCCTGTTGGCGGATGGCCGGCACCAGGCCCGGGCCGAGGTTCTTGCGGGGATGCGGCACGACCACGATGCCGCGCCGGCCGGGGTGCACGAAGACGTGGTGCGAGCCCCTGACGCGGTTCAGCTGCCAGCCGGCTCGCTGGAGCTCGCGGATCAGATCGCTGCTGCTGGTGGTGGACATGATAGCGGAGTGTGTACGGTGTGTACACCATGCCATCATTCCGCCAGACTGCCCCGCGCGCCTTTCGAGGTTTCAGCCTGGAAAGCCGCTCCGCCGCGGGCTTCGCGAACTCAACGCTTGAGCACCTTCGCCACCGCCGGCGCGCGCAGCCGGCCGGCCTCGGGCATGTCGGCGCCCAGCAGCGGCCGCAGATAGTCGAAGAAGGCCGGCGACACGTCGTTGCCCCCGGGCGCGATCAGCGCGTCCTCCATCGTGCGCGTCTTGCCCGCCACGGCCTCCAGGGGCTGCAGCACGAGGTCGACCGCGTAGTCGCCCGTGCGGCGGATGGCCACCGAGCCGTCGGTGTCGCCCCACATCGCGAACTGCACCGCCTTCTCGCCCACCTCGCGCGCCTCGTGCTGGTCGACGTCGGAGACGCAGCCCAGGAACGAGCGCTGCAGGTAGCCGAAGGTGTCGCCGCGCACGCGCTTGATCTTCAGCTTGTCCTTGATCTCGTCGCACAGCAGGTCGGCCAGCGCGCCGGTGCCCGAGAGCTGCACGTTGCCGTGGGCGTCGCGTTCGACGTTCTTGGCGAGTTTTTCAGCGATCGTGGCGCCGGTCTCGTCGTGGACTCCCTCGGAGACGGCGATCACGCAGCGGCCGTGCTTCTCGTAGGTGGCCTTCACGTCGGCCAGGAAGCCCTCGATGGAGAACGTGCGCTCGGGCAGGTAGACCAGGTGCGGGCCGTCGTCGGGGAAGCGGCGCGCCAGCGCGGCCGCGGCGGTGAGGAAGCCGGCGTGGCGGCCCATCACCACGCCGAGGTAGACGCCCGGCAGCGCGGCGTTGTCGAGGTTCGCGCCCGAGAACGCCTGGGCCACGAAGCGCGCGGCCGACGGGTAGCCGGGCGTGTGGTCGTTGCCCACGAGGTCGTTGTCGATCGTCTTGGGGATGTGCACGCAGCGCAGCGGATGGCCGGCCTTGCGCGCCTCGTCGGCCACGATGCGCACCGTGTCGGACGAGTCGTTGCCGCCGATGTAGAAGAAGTAGCCGATGCCGTGGGCCTGCAGCACGGCCAGGATGCGCCGGCAGTAGGCGAGGTCGGGCTTGTCGCGCGTGGATCCGAGCGCGGACGCGGGCGTGCGCGCCACCTGCTCGAGGTTGTGCAGCGTCTCCTGCGTGAGGTCGACCAGCTCCTCGTCGACGATGCCGCGCACGCCGTGCAGCGCGCCGTACACGCGCGCCACCTGCGGGAAGCGCCGGGCTTCCAGCACCACGCCCACCAGCGACTGGTTGATCACCGCGGTGGGGCCGCCGCCTTGCGCGACGAGGATCTTGATCGAGCTCATGGGTCGGCACTCCGGTTTCAGGGATGTGCCGGCGATCTTACGACCGGCACCGCCGTGGCGGGCACCGGGTCAATCCTTGGCGCGGCGTTGTCGGTGGATGTCGTGCGTCACGAACGGGTCGTCGCCCTCGGGCCGCTCCAGCCATTGCGGATGTTCCAGCGTCCTGTTGATGTCCGTCAGCCCGCTTTCCCAGTGGCTGCGCATCGTCACGGCGCCGAACTCGTAGTCCTTGGACAGGCCGTCCCATTCCTTGTCCTGGTAGATGAGCTGGATCACGCTGACGCTGCGCGCCGTCGCCTGCTGCGCGGCGGCGCGGCACGCCGGGCTGGCCTCGCGCAGCTCGGGCGGAACCTGCTCGAGTACCTCGCGCAGCATGCGGCGCTGGCGCTGCTCCAGCGCCTGCATGTTGGTGATGGCGCGCGTGCGGCTCGAGAACTGGATGTCCTTGACGCGCTCCTGGGCGTCGATGACGTTGGTGGGCAGTTCGCCGCGCGCGCTCCAGAGGTCGACCTGGAACGCCAGCGTGTCGCGCCGCGGATGGTCGTCGAGCACCTGCGTCAACGGCGTGTTGGAGACGAGGCCGCCGTCCCAGTAGTAGTGCACCGGGCGCGGAGCGCCGCTCGCACGCGAGGCCTCGAGCGGGCCGGGATCCTCGATGGCGACGGCCGGAAAGCCGGGCGGCAACGCGCCCGAGGCCATGATGTGCTCGGCACGGATGCGCTTGCGCCAGCGGCCGTGCTGGTTGTCGAACACCTCGAAATTGCCGGTGGCGACGTTGACCGCGGAGATCGTCAGGCGCGTCACGCCGGCGTTGATCCGGTCGAAGTCGACCAGGCGCTCCAACGTCGCCTTCAGCGGGGCGGTGTCGTAGAAGCTGGCGGCGTTCGGCGGCTGCGGTCCGGCCAACGCGGTGGCGGGGCGCGGCGTGAAGAACCCGCGCTGGCCCTCGGTGAGCGCGCGCCAGGCGTTCCAGCCGTTCCAGATCTGCCGCCGCCAGTCGTCCACCGGCTCCACGATCGCGTCCATGAACGCCATCGCGTCGGGCCAGGCGGCCGGCCGCGACACGGTGTTCCAGAACTCGTGCAGCTTCGCGATCCGAGCGCCGGGTTCGTTCCCGGCGATCAGCGCCGCGTTGATCGCGCCGATGGAGATGCCGGCCACCCAGTCGGGCTCGATGCCGGCGGTGGCCAGGCCCTCCATCACGCCGGCCTGGTAGGCGCCGAGCGCGCCGCCGCCTTGCAGCACGAGAGCGATCGTTTCGAAGGGCGGGCGTTCAAGCGGCATGGGGTTTCCGGCGCGAGGCTGAAGGGACCCCGCAGCTTATCGGGTTCATGTTGCAGCGCGCTGAAGGCGGGCATTCGGCCCGGCTCCATGATCCAATGGCGGGATGAGCCACATCGCCCCCGCCCACCTGGCTGCCGATTTCGCCGCCGCGGGCATCCGCGACGTCGAGTGCCTGTTCCCCGACGTGTCCGGCTACCCGCGCGGCAAGCTGATGCCGGCCACGGCGTTCGCCGCCGGCGCCGAACTGCGCATTGCACAGGCGATCCCGATGCAGTGCGTCACCGGAGACTACTCGTACGACCCGATCTTCCCCGACCAGGATCCGGACGTGCTGCTGGTGCCCGACTACGCCAGCGTCAGGCCGGTGCCCTGGGCCAGCGTGCCGCGCGCGATGGCCATCCACGACTGCCACGAGCTCACCGGCGAGCTGTGCCAGTTCGCGCCGCGCACGGTGCTGAGGGACGTGATGGCGCGCTACGAGCGGCGCGGCCTGCGCCCGGTGGTCGCGCCCGAGATCGAGTTCTACCTGACGGCGCCCGTCGACGATCCGGCCCAGCCGCTGCGCGCCCCCGCGCTGCGCGGCGGCCGCGGCGAGGTGGGCCAGTCGGCCTTCAGCCTCAACACGCTCAACGAGCACGCCGGCTTCTGGGACGAGTTCCGCGCCACGCTAGCCGTGCTGGGCATCCGCGCCGACACCTGGATCCACGAGGTGGGCCTGACCCAGTTCGAGATCAACCTGCTGCACGACGACCCGCTGTTGGTGGCCGACCAGGCCTTCCTGTTCAAGTACGCGGCCAAGGAGGTGGCCATCAAGCACGGCCTCAACGCCGTGTTCATGGCCAAGCCGATCGCCCACCAGCCGGGCAGCTCGATGCACCTGCACCAGAGCCTGGTCGACGCCGACGGCCGCAACGTGTTCAGCGACGCCGACGGCGGCGAGAGCGCGCTGTTCCGCCAGTACATTGCCGGCCTGCAGGCCAACCTGCCCAGCCTGATGCTGCTGTTCGCGCCGTTCGTGAATTCGTATCGGCGCTTCGTCAAGGGCAGCCAGGCGCCGGTGAACTTCCACTGGGGCTACGACAACCGCACCGCCGGCCTGCGCATCCCGCGCAGCGGCCCGGCCGCGCGCCGCGTCGAGAACCGGGTGGCCGGCGCCGACGCCAATCCGTACCTCGTGATCGCCGCCACGCTGGCCGCCGGCCTCGACGGCATCGAGCGCGCGCTGCCGCCTACCGAGCCGATGAACGACAGCGCCTACGAATCGGCGCACACGCTGGCCCGCACCATCGTCGCGGCGCAGGAAGACTTCGTGCGCGGCGACGTCGCCGTGCGGCTGTTCGGCGAACGCTTCGTGCGTGGCTACGCGGCAGTCAAGGACGTGGAATACGAGAGCTGGCTCGCCGAGATCGGCGCCTGGGAGCGGCGCTTCCTGGTGCCGCAGGCATGACATCGAACGTCGCGATCGTCGGCGCCGGCCCCGCCGGGCTGATGGCCGCCGACGCGTTGCAGGCGGCCGGCGTGCAGGTGCACGTGTTCGACGCGATGCCCTCGGTGGGCCGCAAGTTCCTGCTGGCCGGCATCGGCGGCCTGAACCTCACGCACTCCGAGCCGCTGACCGGCTTCCTCGGGCGTTACGCGGCACGCGAGCGCGCGCTCGCGACGTTCATCGCCGGCTTCGGGCCCGATGCCGTGCGTGCGTGGGCCGGCGAGCTGGGCATCGACACCTTCGTCGGTACTTCGGGCCGCGTGTTCCCCAAGGACATGAAGGCCGCGCCGCTGCTGCGCGCCTGGCTGCACCGCCTGCGCGCGGGCGGCGAGGGCCGGCCACCCGTGCAGTTCCACATGCGCCACCGCTGGCTCGGCTGGGCCGGCGACGGCGCCTCGCTGCGCTTCGAGCGTCCCGAGGGCGAGCTCGCGTTCGCCGCCGACGCCACCGTGCTGGCCCTGGGCGGCGCGAGCTGGTCGCGCCTGGGCTCCGACGGCGCCTGGGTGCCGCTGCTGGCCGCGCGCGGCCTGGCCATCGCGCCGCTGCGCGCGAGCAACTGCGGATTCGACGTCGCGCCCACGGGCCCGGACCGCGCCGGCTGGAGCGACCACCTGCGCGAGCGCTTCGCCGGCGAGCCGGTCAAGCCGGTGGCGATCACCGCGGCCGACGCGGCCGGCGTCGTCCACCGCCAGCAGGGCGAATTCGTCGTCACGGCCACCGGTATCGAAGGCAGCCTGGTCTACGCGTTCTCGGCCGGCCTGCGCGAACAGGTCGCGGCGCAGGGCCAGGCCACGTTGACGTTGGACCTGCTGCCGCAGCACACGCTGGAACAGGTGCGCGCCGAGACGCGCCGGCCGCGCGGCACGCGCAGCGTGTCTACGCACCTGAAGAGCCGGCTGCACCTGCAGGGCGTGAAGATGGGCTTGCTGCACGAGTTGCTGTCGCCGGCGCAGCTGAACGACCCCGACGTGCTCGCCGGCTTCATCAAGGCGCTGCCCGTGCTGGTGGCGGCGCCGCGCCCGATCGACGAGGCGATCTCGACGGCCGGCGGCGTCGCCTTCGAGTCGCTGGACGCCGGCCTGATGGCCACGGCCGTGCCGGGCCTGTTCATTGCCGGGGAGATGCTCGACTGGGAGGCCCCCACCGGCGGCTACCTGCTCACCGCCTGCCTGGCCACCGGCCGCGCCGCGGGCCTGGGCGCCGCGCGCTGGCTCCAGGCGCGTTGAATCCCGGCCCGCTACCATTGACCTTTCGATGATCACGTCACCTCCCCGCATGGCCTCGCGCTCCTCGTCCCGCCGTTCCCGTTCCGATGTCGTCGTCGATCAGGAGGCCAGTGAGATCCGGGCGCCAGGCGCGCTGCTGCTGGCGCTCGAGGGCCGCGCGCCGTGGGAGTTCGCCGCCAGCCTGGCGGCCGCGCCGCTGCTGCGCAAGCTGCCGCGCGGCGACGGCCATCGCGTGCTGGTGCTGCCGGGCCTGGCCGCCAACGACCTCACCACGCTGCCGATGCGCGCCTTCCTGAAGGATCGCGGCTACGACGTGCTGCCGTGGGAACAGGGCCTGAACCTGGGCCCGCGCCCGGGCGTGCTCGACGCGTTGCGCGAACGCGTGCGCGCGTTGCACCGCGCCGATGGCCAGAAGGTCAGCCTGGTCGGATGGAGCCTCGGCGGCGTCTACGCGCGCGAACTCGCCAAGGAGATGCCCGAGCTGGTGCGCTGCGTGATCACGCTGGGCTCGCCGTTCGCCGGGCCGCCGCACGCCACCAACGCGTGGTGGCTGTTCGAGCGCGTCAGCGGCCATCCCGAGCCCGACGCCGAGACGCAGGCGGCGCTGCGCCTCGCGCCGCCGGTGCCCACGACGTCCGTCTACTCGCGCACCGACGGCATCGTCGCGTGGCAGTGCAGCCTGAACCCGCCGGGGCCGCTGGCCGAGAACATCGAGGTGCACGCGAGCCACATCGGCCTGGGGCTGAACCCGCTGGCGATGATGGCCATCGCGGATCGCCTGGCGCAGGATCCGGCGCGCTGGCAGCGCTTCGACACCAGCGGCCTGCGCGGCCTCTTCTTCAAGACGGGGGCCTGACATGGCCAAGGTCCGCGCCAACGGCTTGATGATCGAGGTCGACGACCAGGGCCCGCGCGACGCCCCGGTCGTGCTGCTCGTGATGGGCCTCGGGATGCAGCTCACCGGCTGGCCCGAGGAACTTGTCGCGCTGCTGGTGTCGCACGGCTTTCGCGTCGTGCGCTTCGACAACCGCGACGCGGGCCTGAGCGAGGGCTTCGACCACGCGGGCGTGCCCAGCATCCCGTGGAACGCGCTGCGCCACCTGCTGCGCCTGCCGATCCGCTCGCCCTACGCGGTCAAGGACATGGCCGCCGACGCCGTGGGCGTGATGGACGCGCTGGGCATCGCGCGGGCGCACGTGGTGGGCGCTTCGCTGGGTGGGATGATCTCGCAGCACATGGCGGCCCACTGGCCCGACCGCGTGGCGAGCCTCGCGCTGATCATGACCACCAGCGGCTCGCGCCGCCTGCCGGGGCCGACGATGCAAGCGCGCCGCGCGTTGCTGTCGCAGCCGGCCAACCGCGAGAGCGAGACCCTCATCTCGCATTCGATCAGCGTGTTCACGGCGATCGGCAGCCCGGCGTATCGCCCGGCGCCGGCCGACCTGCGCGCCCGCGTCGCGGCGAGCGTCGCGCGCGCGTCGCGGCCGGCCGGCTCGGCGCGCCAGCTGCTGGCCATCGCGGCCGACGGCGACCGCACGCCGCTGCTGGCGCGCATCCAGGCGCCCACGAAGGTGATCCACGGCGTCGTCGACCCGCTGGTGCCGGTGGCCAACGGGCACGACCTGGTCAAGCGCATCCCCGGAGCGCTGGGCGATTTCATCGAGGGCATGGGGCACGACCTGCCGCAGCAGCTGCTCGAGCGCATCGCCCAGGCCATCGCGGGCAACGCGCGGCGCGCAACCTGAACGCCGGCTTGTTACGGTCGCCGCCGACGGCGTGGCCGCGGGCACGCCGATTGGCGCGACGTGCGCACCAGTACCGTGCGCGACATCGCCTGCCGGTGGCTAGTCCTGTATAGCCAAGTTAGGGGGGCGCGCCCCGGCGTCGGCCGCCAGGAACGAAAAAAGGTTCTTCGCCGATCTGCGGGGTGCCTTGGTTTGCGGTGCGCGCTGGGGCAGGCACGACTCGGCGGGGGAGTCTGTTTTGTTCGTGTCCCCCGTCGGCCTGCGGCCTCCTCCTCCTTGACCTCACAAAACAGACTCCCCC
>FTKD01000240.1_pt2 | contig 70523 bp, 63 predicted proteins | sample 1658191 | NCBI WGS metagenome assembly FTKD01 (sample SAMEA3914808, study PRJEB12502) | metagenome | biome: forest; material: soil | place: Canada | collected 2011-08-03 | depth 0.3 m
GCCTGCGACATCGGCTGGGACCAGCGCGTGCTCGACGTGGCCGCAGGCAACGGCAACGCCACGCTGGCCGCGGCGCGGCGCGGCGCGCAGGTGACATCCACCGACTATGTCGCGGCCTTGCTCGACCGTGGCGCCGAGCGCCTTGCGGCCGATCGCCTGGGCGCGACGATGCGCGTGGCGGACGCCGAGGCCCTTCCGTTCGACGACGGCACGTTCGACACGGTGCTCTCGACCTTTGGCGTGATGTTCGCGCCCGACCAGGTCAAGGCAGCCGCCGAACTCGTACGCGTGTGCCGACCCGGGGGCCGCATCGGGCTGGCGAACTGGACGCCGGACGGCTTCATCGGCCGCCTGTTCAAGACGATGAGCCGCCACCTGCCCCCGGCGGCCGGCGCGCTGCCACCGTCGAACTGGGGCGACGAGGCGAAGCTGCGCGAGCTGCTGGGCGCGGGCGTCGGTGCGATCGTCATCGAGCGGCGCCACTTCAACTTCCGATACCGCTCCGCTGCGCATTTCGTCGAGGTCTTCCGCCAGTGGTACGGGCCAGTGCACAAGGCCTTCGCTGCGCTGCCGGAGGACAGCCGCGCGGCGCTGGAGCGCGATCTCGTCGCGCTGCTCGACGAGATGAACACCGCCGGCCCGCACGCCTTGACGGTACCCAGCGCCTACCTTGAAATCGTCGCGACGCGCGCCTGACGATGGACGCTCGCTTGCAGTTGCGCGTGCAGCGCTATGGTTGGGATCGCGCGGCCACGCGCTACGACGCGTCGTGGCAGCGGCCGCTGTCGAGCGCGCATCGCCTGGTGCTTGATCGGCTGCAACCCAAGCCGGGCGAGCGCGCGCTGGACGTCGCCTGCGGCACGGGCGGTCTCGCCTGCGAGCTGGCCGCGGCGGTCGGGCCGGCAGGCCAGGTCGTCGGCGTCGACCTGTCGCAGGCGATGGTCGACGCGGCGACCGCGCGCGCCGCCGAGGGCGGCTTGCGAAACACCCGCTTCCAGCGCATGGACGCACAGGCGCTGGCGCTGCCGGACGCCTCGTTCGATGTCATCACCTGCTGCTTCGGCCTGATGTATCTGCCCGATCCGGAGCAGGCTCTCGCGGGCATGCGTCGCGTGCTTCGGCCTGGCGGACGGCTCGGGTTGGCGGTCTGGGGCGAGCGGCGTCTTTGCGCCTGGGCGCCTGTCTTTCCGATCATCGATGCGGAGGTGCGGAGCGAGGTCTGCCCGATGTTCTTTCGCCTCGGCATCGACGGCGCGCTGGCGAATGCATGTCGCGAGACCGGGTTGCAGATCCAGTGGCAGCAGACCCTCTCTCAATCGTTGAACTATCGCAATCCCGGCGAAGCCTGCGACGCGATGTTCGTTGCCGGACCGGTGGCGCTGGCCTGGTCCCGCCTCGACGAGGATTCTCGGGCGCGAGTGCGAACACGCTACCTCGATGCCATCGACGCCTGGCGCAGCCAAGAGGGTTACGCGCTTCCAGCGGAATTCGTCTGTCTGCTCGCGCAGCCAGAGGTCGGCTGAAGCTCCGGTTTGCAGCGACTGCTGCCGCGCGCGGAGCATCGCCCAACGACCGCTTCTTGGCGCATAGTAGTCATCTCCGCCGGATGCCTTTCGTGGCGCCGGTTACGACGAAGTTCCGCTTCGCAATGCTTCGCCATCCTCCAAATTTGATGGCGACAGTAGATTTGCTGTCCGGGCGCTTCGATGGCGACCGAGCCCTAGATCGAGACGTCAGCCGCCAAACTGAGCGCGTGCGTCCGATTTCTACAAGAGAGCAGTTGAGGCGAGGCATTTTGGACGCCACCGAGGCTCTCATTGCCACACGCGATAGATGCGCCCGGTTTGCGCGCCTTCGACGCTCCGTGCGTAGGCCAGGGCGACACGCGCCGCCGGCACCGGCTCGAGACCTGGAAAGAGCGGTCCATAAGCGGCCTTGGACTCAGTCAACATTCCCGGGCTGACGGCGTTAATCCGTACCCCCCGAGGCAAGTCTATGGCCGCTGCTCGCACGAAGCCTTCGAGTGAGGCGTTGACAGCGCTTCCGTTGGAAAGCTGTCGAACGGGTTCTTGGGCGATGATGCCCGTGGTCAAGGTCAGTGAGCCCCCGTCGCGCAGTGCGTGCTGGCCGAGTAGCGCCACCCGCACCTGGCCGAGCAACTTGTCCTGCAAACCGACGTTGAAGTCTGCGGGACGCATCGTTGCTAGCGGCCCGAAGAACACGCCACCGGCCGTCACAACGATGGCGTCCAACGGGCCAACAGCCTTGAACATCGCCTCCACGCTGTCGTCACTCGTGATGTCTACTCGGTAGTCGCCGTGCTCGCGACCCGCCCGAACGACCTCGTGGCGTTCGGCCAACTCTGCAGCCACTGCACCGCCGACGTTGCCGCTGGCGCCAATCACTAAAACCTTCATGTAAAACTCCTTTTGAAAGAACTTGAACCGGTGGATGTCTGCCAATTCGCCGACAAATAATCGGTTGGGCGCTCGTCCGTTCGAAGCGAGTCAGTCAATTTCGACAACTGCGTGCGATGAAGCCGTTCGCGGTCAGCGTCGACGCGGATTTCCATTGCATCTAGCTTTGATTTGCTACGAAGCGCCGGCAGGCGCCGTCCCTCACGATGCGGCCGACCGCGGGTGTCGGGAAGTGGCTTCCCAGCGCCAACACATCGCAATCCGCATGACCGTTGACAAAGGATCGCCTGGTCGCCTGAGCGACCTTGATGACGCTGCTGCCCCCCGGTGACGACGGAGAACTTCCCTTCAGGAGAATCATTTGTCTTCCGCTCGATTGCTGGCGTCTACGACGGTCGGAGCCTGGCCTCGGCGCACTTCCGCCTTCAGCCGTCCCACCTCGCGTTCCAAGCGTTCGATGCGATCGAGCGTTAGGTCGGAACTGCTCGACTCCAGCGCCTGCACGAAGTCCCAGATGGCCGCGAGGGCGCGGCGAAATTTCTTGTGCTCCGGAACCAGACGGTTCGCCGCGTGTGCCATCAGAGGCTCCTTCGAAAATGGCGGCTAGGTTGGTCCATGCCGCCGACGTGGCGAACTCAGAGCTGCGACCAGCCGCCGTCGACCGGGAGTTCGGCGCCGGTCGTGAAGGTCGCTTCGAAGGCGAGGAAGAGGACGGCCTTGGCGATCTCCTCCGACCTCCCGAAGCGCTTCATGGGGACCGTGCTGCTCGCGTGTCCCTTCACCTGGGCGGCCGCGGCCTTGTCAGGGAACGCCTTCTCGAGGATGCCCGTGTCGATGGGGCCGGGCGTCACTGCATTCACGCGAATCTCGAGAGGAAGCAGTTCGACGGCCAGCGTCCGAGCGAAGGATCGCAGCGCGGCCTTGGCTGCGCCGTACGTGACTTGCCCAGGCATTCCCTTGACGTTGGCGATGGAAGTCGTTAGGACGACAGATCCTCCCCGGTTGATCAGCGGCGCGAACTTCTGCACCGCGAAGAACGGCCCCTTGGCGTTCAGGTTGAACATCTCGTCGTAGATCGCCTCGGTCACGTTCGCCAGAGGCGTCGGGATGCTGAACCCGGCGTTGACGAACAGCAGGTCGACCGTCTCGACCTCGGCCTTCACCTGGGCCGCGAGGGCATCGATGTCCTTCAACGACCGCGCATCGCTCGAAACGACCATGGCGTCGGCCCCGAGCTCTCGACGCGCCGATTCCAGGCCAGCCTGCGAGCGTCCCGTTACCAGAACACGCGCACCCTCATCAAGGAGCATCTTCGCCGTCACGAGTCCCATGCCACTTGTGCCGCCGATGATCACTGCGCGCTTCGATTCGTACCTTTTCATCCGTCTTCTCCGTGCGACCGTCGGATCGCATTGCTGTTTATGAACTAATTTGTACGATAATTGGCGGCATCGCGGTGGTCAAGCTATTTTTGAACTTCATGTTTCAAAAATCATTGCCACGTGCGAGCGGTGCTGCCGGTCCGCAAAGCCCGCTCACGCCGGCGACAGCGATCAGCGGCGGAGACGCGTGCCCTCAGGCGTCGCTCTCAAGCGGCAGTGGCGGCGAAATCCAGGACAGAGACCTTGACGACAGCGTCCCATGCGGCTTCTTGACTCGTGCGATCAAGAAGGTGTGGTTGGCGCTGCGCCTCGATGGGGCCGGTGAACTTTCCTTTGGCCGAGGCGAAGAATTGCCCTGAGAGGTCCGTGCTGAACTGCGCCACCTGGAGATACCTTCGCGCCGCGGTCTCCGGCGTCTGGTTCATGCCGGGAATGTGGCTCACGATCGGGATCATCAGATACTTCACCAGCAGGCCAGCATTGCGCCCCACTTCAGTGGCCGTCGCAGCGCCAGGCGAGACAGCGAACACGGCCATGCCAGACGGTATCCGACGCGCGAGAGCAGCGACCCACCAAGCCACAATGAGCTTCGCATCGGCATACGCATTGTTGGCGTTGTACTTCACGTGCGGACCGCCGCGCAGCAGGGCTTCCACAGCGGCGGTTCGATCACCCTTGAAATACTTGGCCGCGAAAGCGGGTAGGTCGGTGTACTTGAAGAGAGGCACCCCGCCTCGAGCCGGTTCGGCGCCGGCGATGACGATCCGGGCGTTGGGGCTCAGCAGCTTGGCCTCGAGCAACCCGTCTGTCAGTTGATGGTGGCCGATCAGCGGGGCCTGCGAGGCCTCGATGCCCGACGGGGTGATCACGCGTTTCTTGCCTGGAACCATCCCGGCATTGAGCAGCAGCAGATCAATCGGTTGGGTGCGCTTGCTTAGCTCCGAGAGCGCCTTCCAGACACTGGACGGATTGTCCAGATCCAACTCGAGCGGCGTGAAGATCTGCGATTTCGTCTCAGCCGCGAGCAGTTCGGCCGCTTCGCTGGCCCGAGACAGGCTGCGCCCGGTGACGATGATCTCGCGGCAACCCTCTGCGGCGAGCAAGCGGGCTGCTGCATGACCGACGCCGGAGGTAGCGCCGGTGATGAGAGCGATCGAATTTTTCATGGGCGGTTTCGTGGTGAGGGGATGTCGGACCAAGCTGCGCTGAGCGATCAGCGCCAGCTTGCAAATTTAGAACTGTTTGGTAATAATATCGGCGTGCATCTGGGCCCGTCAAGGAATTTCCAACGACATGTTTCAAAACGCTGTTAAGCCCCGTGGACGTCCGCGCAGCTTCGACGAGAGGGAAGCCCTCGAGAAGGCGATCCAGGTCTTCTGGTCGAAGAGCTACGACGGCGTGACCATCGACGACCTCGTCGTCGGGATGGGCGTTGGGCGCCCGAGCCTGTATGCCGTCTTCGGGGACAAGCGGACGATCTTCGTGCGCGCGCTCAAGGCATACGCAGAGGCCAAAGGCGCCCGCGCCGCCAAGGCGCTCTTCTCGCCGCCGACACTTCGCGAAGCGCTGGCAAGCTTCCTGAGGCACGCCGTCGAATCGGCGACCGAGGAGGGCTCGGCACAAGGCTGTTTGATGGTGTGCATCGCGCCACTCGTGGACGACGCTGAGGTCAGGCAGTTCCTGAAGGACGCCGTCGCGGCCGGCGCAGCGCTAGTAGAACGCCGTTTCCGCGACGGGATCACCGCGGGAGAAATCCCGCCCGACTTCCCAGTGGCCGCGCGCGCCATCCAGGTGGGCGACCTTGCGCGCGGGTTGACCATGCGTGCGCAAATGGGAACGCCCCGCGCGACGCTGCTCAGGGATGCCCAGGAAGCTGCAGACTTGGTACTCCTTCAGCGGCGTCGAGGCACGGGGACGGAGAGCTGATGGCGGCGATTCGGCCGACCGCTGAATCGAGCCTGACGGGGGGCACTGCCAAGATCCGAAGTCGCCCACGGCACACTCGTGACGTCCCCCCAGGTTGATTGCCCGCGGGCCGACAACGACATCATGAGCAAAGTGTCCGCGACGAGCGGTTTGGAGGTGCTGCGGTACGCCAGCGCCGTGCAGCGTTTGGTGTCGATCGACAACGGTGGCTTCGACGTCCCTCTGCGCGTGGGCGGCAGTGAGATCGTCGTCGCGCTGGCCAACGATCTCCATTCGCCAAGCGGACGCCATTGGGGATGGGGCTTCGAATGGCGCTTCGACGATGTCGCGGGCTTGGCGCTACCGCCAGCGCGCTAAGTCGCTTTGGCAGTCCGTGCTGTCGATTGAACTCCGCAGCGAACTGGTGAGCGGGCGGGAGGACGTCTTCCCAGCGCTGGTCGAGGGACAGCACGGCAATTGGCACCACATTCAGCCGGTAGTAGAGGTCGCTTCGAAATGTCCGCTGCACGAGATGCACATCTGAGCGCATCCCTTTGCAGGAGAACGAACACCCCCTTCGAACTTGCGGTTCGTGAATTCGGTCACGCGTTGAAGTCAGGCCTGTAAGGGGGAAGCGTTCGCCACGACTAAGGGTGAGTGCCGCAGTGCGTGCGACACATACATCGCAGTCTCCCCATTCTTTCTTTGATAGAGGATTTCTCCATGGACAAGCGCCTCCTCCTGCAAACAGCTCTGGCGTCGATGCTGAGCGTCGGGATCATCTCCGCGGCCAATGCGGGCCCGGCCGCACCGCAACCGAACAAAGACAAGTGCTACGGCGTCGCCAAGGCTGGCGCCAATGACTGCTCCAGCGCCGTCGGCACGCACTCGTGCGCCGGGCAAGCGACCAAGGACAACGATCCAGATGACTGGAAGTACGTCACGAAGGGGACGTGCGACAAGATGGGCGGAACGCTGACGGCTCCCAAGCACTAAGCCGAGCGCAAGACGAACACGTTATTGAGATCGATAGACGTCGAGCGAGGTGCCGGTTGCGGCCGAGCTCGACGGTTGCGGTCAGCACTTAGTTCAACAGCAAGTCGGCAACGTCGTCCCATACCTCGGGTGGAAATCGACCGTGTACTGACTTGAAGACGTGGCCAGTGCGGTCGAGAACAACGGTTTGCAGCTCGCGAGGAGGCATGGCCCCGAAGTTGTCCCGATGCAGCGACTCCTTGCGCCACACGATCTTCATCTGAGGGTTGGGCGGCACCAGCCGATCCAACAGTGCTTCGTAGTCGGTCAATGTACGTTGCTCAGGATCCTGGTTCACAGCGATCACTACGAAGTCCTTGCCTCGCCAACCAACCAGGTTGCGACGGAGTTCCGGCAGGGTGTTCAGGCAAACAGCGCAGTCTGTCGACCAGAACAGCAGCATTACCACCTTGCCACGGTACGCGGTGAGATCGACCGCCTGACCCTGCGGGGTATGACCGCTCAGGGTGGGCAATGTCACTGGAGCCGAGGCGGCCTGCGGTGCTGCAACTGCTGGAGTGAGCAAGGCGGCTGAGAGGCAGGCCACCAGGGCGGTGGTCAGGAGAGGTCGAAAGTTCATGGTGTTGTTCCGGAAACCGTGGTGTGTATCTGTTGGAAGCGGTGAGGCACAGGTGCATCGAGTTGCTTCTGGTTCAGAGACCGTGCGGATTGCCGCGCTCAAGAGTGAAGGGGCCTTCGACAACGCCGTCGATCCGATGGAACTCGATCTGATTGCCGCTCACGCGCACGAAGACACATCCGCTTTGATTGGGGTCGTCATGGAGGAAACACACCGTCCCATCTGGGCGGACTTTCCAGCGTCCGACGACACGACGCTCTCCCACGCCGTCTCCGGCTCGAGACACTCCGCCCGCAGCGTAGTACTCGTAGATGTGATGGTCTCCATGGGAGAAGTCGATGGTCGCGTCCGTGACGATTTCCGCCGCCGTCTGTGCGTCGGCGACCGGCACCTCCGCATGGACAAGCAAGGCTGCGAACGAGAGGGTGCTCGCCACGAGAGCCAGAACGGCGTTGTGCGAGCCAGTTGATTGATGTTGAAAGATTTGCATGTGTGCTGACCAATGACGATGACGTAGGCCTTTAGTCGCGGCCGCCCAAACATCCTTACGTAAATCTCAGCAAGCTTTGCGGGCGGCGCTGTCCGTATACCAATCCACGACACCCGCACGACAACCGGAGACCCTCCCGTGACCTCATCCGAAAAGCCGGAAGGCGACATTGCGCCGCCGACGTACCAAGACATCCAGTCAAACACCCAGGAGCGTGGAACGATTGTCAGCGTTGCCCAGCGGGTTTTGACGCTCGTCGTCGTCTGTCTGGCCATCGTCTTGGCGATTGCAGCCTTTGCGTGGACGCAGATGGACCGGGTGGCTACGGTGGCTGTCGGACTCGGTCAAAGCTCGCTGCCCGGCGTACAACATGCGCTCGAGGAACGCCTCAGCGTCTCCGAGTACCGGGCAGCTGAGTTGCGTGTGCTCTCCGAGCCCAACAACCGACCGGCTGTATTGGTCGATCTCGCCAAGGCACGACAGGCGGTCGAACACACGATGCCGTCCCTTCAGGCTTCAGTGGGGAGTCCGAAGGAGGCCGAAGCCTTCGATGCCTTCAAGACGACCTGGGGCCAATACGTCACCGGCAGCGACAGCGCGGTTGGCATGGCGGAAAGAAAGGAGTGGGACGACGCCTGGACGCTACTGACCGGTCAGAGCCAGCAGCAGCAAGTCAAGATGCATCAGGCACTTGAGGAGCTCAGCAGGCTCAAGTCGCAGGCAGCTGATCAAGCTGTAGCCTCGGCCCTCGATGCCCGGTCGCGTGCGCGCGTGGTTCTTGCGGCGGCGACCTGCTTGGGACTTGCACTGGCTGCAGCCTTGGCGGTCTTGATCATCAAATCGATCACCCGGCCGTTGCGACAGGCGGTCGACGTTGCAGCATCGGTCGCCGAAGGTGATTTGGTCAGGACTGTCGTTGTCGAGGGACCACGCGAGCTTCGAGCCCTGCTGGACCGACTACGGCAGATGCAGGCGTCGCTGCGGGAACTGGTGGGCGCGGTGCGCGAAGGCTCTGTGGACATCCACGCCATCTCCGACGTGGTCGCCCGCGGGAACCGAGACCTGAGCGTACGGACAGACCAACAGGCCGGCCAGGTCAGCAGCGTTGTCGAAACGATGAGCGAGCTCCGAGCGGCGGTTACCAGTAACTCGGGCAGCGCACGGGACGTGGGGGCCATGGTGGTGGAGGCCTCCGAGGTTGCGCGACGTGGAGGTGTCGCCGTGCAGCGCGTCGTCGCCACCATGAACGACATCCACGACGCCAGCAAGCGAATCGCGACCATCGTGGATCTGACGAAGGACATCGCCTTCCAGACGGACATTCTGGCCGTCAATGCTGCTGTCGAGGCAGCTCGGGCCGCCGGCGAGGGCCGCGCATTCGCCGTGGTGGCCAGCGAGGTTCGAGCACTGGCTAAGCGCAGTGCTGCGGCGGCGCAGGAGATCGCAAAGCTGATTTCCACGTCTGTCGAGCTCGTGAGCATCGGAGCCGGGGAGGTGCAAGAAGCAGGACGCACCATGGACGACATCGTCGCGCAGGTAGAGCGTGTCTCCGATCAGATGCGCCGAATCGAGGATTCGAGCAAGGCCCAGTCCAACGGAATCGCGGCCGTCGACAGTGCGCTCCACACCCTCAGCGAGCTGACGCATCAGAACTTGTCACTAGTCGAGCAGACGCACTCAGCGTCTGACGACCTTCAGTCCCGTAGTGCAAGTCTGGGTGAGACGGTGGCGGTCTTCAGGCTGACCGCGTGAGCGGAGTGGCTGGCGGGTCTGCCGTACGACGTGACTCGTTGGGCGGCGCGCCGTTTCGGGACAATTGGCGGAGCCGGGAGCCCGGCCGAGCCGAACCGATCGTCGCGAGTCTCGTCGATGGTGCTCTCAACGCGTATGCGCCCTGCAAGCGGGCGCCGCTCGATCCGCAGCACGGAGCAGTTGCCGGAGATGGCACGACCGGGCGGCTTAGCAGTCCGTCCCGACTTTTCGACGCTGGTATCTAGCGGCTGCTGGAGTCCGGTGAGCCGACGCTCAGGACGCCGTCGTGCAAGTCGGCAGTCGCTGCGAAGCTGTTGTCGCTTGCTGACGCGGTAGACTGGCCTTCGTCTCTATTTCTCGCTGCGATCAATCAATGCCCCCACGAGGAGCTCCGCCCACCTGAGGCAGTCGAACACCAGTGAGCGCAGGATAGGCTTCGAGCCATGGACGTCTCCCATATGCGAGCGCAAAGTCTGCATCACATAGGCGCCCTGATTGAGCGCACCCTCGAGGTTCTTGTGGAATGGAACGATCTCGGCCTTCTCCCATCCCAAGGACTCGAGCTGTTGGTCGAGTGACGCGAGAACTCCCTTGGCTAGCGCCGCGCGCTTGCACCGCTCCTGGAACGACGCGTCGGTCGGATCGCCTAGGCTGAGCTCGCGGTACACCTGCGAGGTGGCTGAGTCGACGGCACCGCAGGCGGCCGAGATGGCTCCGCCTAGGTCCCCGTCCCGGAGCCGCTGGGCGGATTTCAACAGATCGGCCCTGCAGACTTCCGGTGTGTCATCCAGTGTTTCCGGGCGCAGGACACCTGTTGGCACAAGGCGTTGTCCCAGGAAAGCCCATCCGAGGCGGCTCAGGTACTCCGAGAGTCTTTCCTCCAGCTCGCCGCGGCGACGGAGCATATCCTCGATGAGCAGCGTCAGGAAGCGTGAGCGCTGACTGGGAGTCAGCTTGCCGTATTGGCCGTCGATGGCGGTCATGAGTTGCCCCTTCGACGCCCCTCCTTGCGACTTCTGGACCAGGTGTGCCAGGGTTGTGACGTCCAGGCCCGAGAGCCCGGCAATCTCCTTGATGTCGTAGAAGCTGAAGTCCTGCAGGCATGCTCGGACGGCCGGCCATGCGGATAGTGCTTCGCCTTCTGGCTCCGCTGGGGTCTCGAGTGGCGTTGAGGATGTGGATGCGTGTGCCTCAGGCACAACGCCGAAGCCGATGCTGAGATCAGGAATCGTAAGTCCGGTCGACCAAGCGGGGGGCGGCGTGCTCCATGACCGAACCTGGCGCGCGAGACCGGCGAAGGACTCATTGTTGAGAATCGCCTCGCTTGGTGTGACGAAGGCGTCTTCGTGGCGAAGGTCGCTTGAACGGCCGGCACACCAGAGCGAGATGTCGTTCATCAGCACCAGCGCGCTCACGGCGTCTTCTTGGCTCATAGCCAGTTCGCTGGCGAGCGTCTTGACTGGAACCTGCTTGTCTTGATCTCGGAAATACCGGTCTCGTAGCGCGGTGTACACGGGCTCGATGCTGGCGAGCATCCTGCCGGCAGCAGGTGTCTCCAAAAACGGCAAAACCGCGCCCGATACTTTGTATCGTCCGTCCTCGCGACGGAGCCAACCCATCTGCTCCAGCACGTCGAGTTCGCCACGGTGCTGGAAGTTAGAAGCTCTGAACTTCAGCGCCGTGACGTCGCTCTTGGACTCAGCGTCGAGCGCCTGGCTCAGCAGGGAGCGCTGCAGAGGGTTGAGAAATCCTTGTGCGTGGGTGCCGTGCATGTTGTTCGATTGCGGCATGGTGCGTCGTGATCGCCATTTTGCGCTGAGCTGCCGGTGTTGGTGGTTGCGGCAGAATAACGCGGTGCGAGTCGAACTCCGTTCTTCCGTGGCACTTACCCCCGTACTGAGACTTCTCTGTGCTTGGCGGTCTTGATGACGACGTCGTAGTCCCCCTTGGATTCGTTGAACTCAGAGCGGTAGAAGTTTGGGTAGTTCTTGCCAACGCGTCTGAAGACTCGAATCACTTCGGCGACGGGAACGCTGTACAGCAGACGGTTGCGATCCCTATCGGATGACACCAGAACAGACTCGAAAGCCCTCGCCTCGTCGAATGCGCAGCTAAAGACGTAGCTGTGAACAAATTGATGGCAGAGAGGTGTTAGCTGCACCTTGGCCTTGCGCGGATCCTCCATGTCGTAGAGCTCCCACCAATGGTGCCAGTTGGTGCGGGTCACGAGCTTGCCTGTCGCAGGGTAGACAGTCACGGCGACGCTCTGCCCCGATGTCTTGTCGTCAAGCTTGTGAGCCTCCGTCAGCTTTCGAATTGCGTAAAAGCCCAGCATCACCGTCTTTTCAACGTCGGCGAAGGTGCCGTCGTACCAGCGCTTTTGGATCAGGCGGCGCTCAAGCGACGCAGCAAATTTTAAGAGATCGTCCTTCCAGTACCGGGATTCGTGGATCATCCTATAGACCCCTCCTCGCACATCAGTATGCCTCCTCATGCCGCTGCGAGGAGCGCGGATCTGGCCGGCCCGCTCGGCAGCCGGCCGTCAGCAAAGCAGCGGCAGTTGCCGCCCGGCGTCGCCTGACGGACGGCCGCACCCGCCGCATAGAGGTCCTCGCGTATCAGACACTCGCCAAGATGTTCAGCGAATGTGTATGCCCGAAAGTCCGATGCCAACTGGCGTCCGTTCCTGCCGGCTGAAGTTGCCTTCCTGGTCTGAGAGCGATGCAACATGGCGGCACGCCAGGTGTAGGCCAGGCCGCGTTCCGGCAGTTGCCGGCCGCCGTTATGTCGCGTAATGGATTCGCGCGACCGTCCGCCGCATCATGATGTCCATGCCAGCCGAGACCGAGACCGAGACAACGCAGATCGAGCGGGCCAGGGCCAACACACATTCGAGGAACTCCCGATGACGATTACTGCGATCTTGGGCGGCGGCAATGCAGAGTACCTGGCGTTCGACAACACGCTGCGTCTGCTGACCGTGAACTTCTCCAGCGCGGGGTCGCTGAGTACCTTCAATTCAAAGGTGGGCACGCATTTCAAGGAAGTCGAAGGCCCCAAAGGGGCAGCGCACCCGACATATCACACGTTGGTGCAGGATGCCTACTTCACGCAGTTGGGCGTGCCGCGGACGTATGACACCTACAGGAAGCACAGCCACTTCCAGTACGGAAACGCGGACCAGTTGCGCGAGCAGCTCATGTTCCTGTGCCAGTCCAGGTTCGGATACCCGTGCATCCTGGTCAATCCGGCCAAGCCTGCCTTTCTCGAATTGGTCAACCGGGTGGAGGTTGCCACCCCGCCGGTTATCCATGCCCGGGCCGAAGCGCAGGACAGTTCGCCATCCAGCTTCGCCTCGCCTTCCACGGCGCATCGCTTCGCCGCGCATCTGCGCGACTAACCGAAGGCTTACCCACCGGCATCGACAGCGAGCAGCTGGACGACGACCTGTGTGACGCGTTCGAAACGCCGCAACACCGCCGAGGCGCCGCTGCTGGTCAGCCGCGGCGGCATCGGCGAGCAGCGTTCGCAACTGGGGCGCTGGGCGGACCAGCCTCGCGCGACGCCGTTCAAGGCGGTAGCATGACCAGGCCCGACACTGTCGCTCGGGCCCTGGGCACCCTGGGCACCCTGGGCACCCTGGGCATGCGCGTGCTGATCGTCGACGGCGACGAGTTCGGCCGCCGCGCCGTGGAGGAGCTGCTGACGCTCCCCGGGCTGGCACTCCAGGTCTGCGCCGAGCCGCCGACGCCGCGTGGCGCGCAGTGGAAGCGCGAGCGCGCGCCCTACGGCCGCCGCCGCTGACCATGCCCACCGAACGCGTGGACGCCCTCCAGGCTGTCGGCCTGTACGGCAAGGTCAACCAGGTGCTCGGGCCCGGCGGCGATCGCGGCCCATTCTGGTACGGCCAAGTCGTCGAGGTTCACAGCAGCGGCGACTACCTGAAGTTTCGGATCCGAACTCGGGTCAAGCCCCGCTGGTATCACAGACGAAATGTTCACCTCCACGAGCACAGCCGACGCACCCCGTTTCGCCGACCGCCTAGTGCGGGCTTCTTCCAACCCAACAGTTGACCGTTACCCGGATAACGGATAGGATTCCGACATGCCGATTCAATCCTTTGCCTGCACTGACACAGAGGAGCTGTTCACCACCGGAAAGAATGCGCGGTTCGCCAACATCAAGAAGGTGGCCGAGCGCAAGCTGACCATACTGCACGCGGCCCCCTCGGTGAACTTCATGAAGTCACCGCCGGGCAACGACCTGAAGGAGTACGACGGCGCCTGGCACGTTCGGATCAACGACCAGTGGCGGCTGACCTTCAAGTGGGGCGAGAACGGCCCCTACGACGTGCTGATCGAAGACCCTCACTGATCCCGACCCATACCCACCCCGCTGCTACCTAGAAAGGAGTGCGAAATGATCAAGAACGGAATGCGCCCAGTCCACCCCGGCGAGATCCTGCTGGAAGACTACATGAAGCCGCTGAAGCTCAGCGAGAACGCGCTGGCCAAGCTGCTGGACGTGCCCACCTCTCGCGTGAACGGCATCGTCAAGGGCGATCGCGGCGTGACGGCCGACACCGCCCTCCGCCTGCAAACCCTGTTCGGCAGCGAGGCCGAGGGCTGGCTGAACCTCCAGAGCATGTACGACCTGCGCGTCGCCGAGAAGACCGTCGGCAAGCAGATCGCCAAGGACGTGGCCCCGCTGCCCCTGGCTGCCTGAGCATGGACACCGCCAAGCTGTCCCGCACCTCGTCATGGGCAGGCCCGTCCTGTCGATGGCTGCCGTCTACGAGCACCTGGGCGCGCAGCTCGGCGACGACAGGCGCGCGAAGCTCCGCACCATGATCCTGGAGGGCAAGAAGTCGCGCGAGATCCGCGACGCGCTGCCCGAGGTCGGCGCGCTGTTCGCGCGCATCGCCGTCGTAGAGGAGCCCCGATGATCGAATGGCTTGGCACCGCGTACACCTTCGGCAAACAGGCGCTTGGCTGGTACAAGGACGGCAAAGAGGCCGTCAGAGCTGCCAAAGAGCTGTACGAGGCCGGCAAGGGCATCAAGGAGCACTTGCAGCACGAGCCTGCGGCTGAACCGGAGGTTGCAGAACTCAGCCCCAAAGTGGTCGATCTCGAATGGCTGGTGGTGTCCGGCTTTCGGGATCGCGTCCAGGCCGAGGGCTACAAGCTGCGCTGGTCACGCTCGAACGCCGTTCCGACTCGGGAGCTTGATGGGTACGAAGTGCTGTACGAGGTTGACCAGAAGGCCCACACGAGGCGTTCGCTGACCCGATACGATGGCAGCATCCTGATCGGCAAGAAGGGCTGAAGCGCCACGACCGCCCGCCGACCAGGCCGATTCCAGAGCCCGCCCCGTGCGGGCTTTATCACGCCCGCGCGCCGGTGATTGAATGGCCCGATGACCTTCTCAAGGACGCGCTGCTCCAGGTGCACATGGCCATCCAGCCGCCCTCGTACCGACCGCCAGAAGGCGGCGGCTGGTACGTCGTCGTGAGCCCGAGCGACTACCACCCCGAGGGCTGGTCCACCCGATGCGCCGAAATGCTGCCCTGATCCTGATTTCGACCCTTGCAGCGTGCGCCTCGAGCGGGGTTGTGCCCACCGGCCCGGACACGTACATGCTGACGAAGACCAGCGCCGGCGGCATGTTCGTGAGTGGCTCGTCTGTCAAGAGCGATCTGTACGTCGAGGCGAACAGATTCTGCGCAAGCAAGGGGCTCGCGGTAGACACGGTCGACGCGTCGTCCAAGAACGCGATCCCATTCGCGCGCATGCCGAGCGCCGATTTGCACTTCAAGTGCGTTCCGCCGACGGCTCAAGCTGCGTCTGCGCCCCAGTAGGCGGACTCGCCGGCAGACAAGCCGGCCCGGTGCAGGCAACGCCAAGAGGCGTTCGAAAGGTCGGGGGGTTTGAAGGGCACGGCCGAATGTTCGCAAGCGCCAGGAGCAGCGATGAGTCTGGCGCAACATGCGCTGAGTGATCAGTACAGGCCGCTGTCGATGTGTTGTTCGGCCTTGAGAAACGTGTCGTCAATGGCGTCTTGCTCGAGGCTGTACTCGCCTCCCGACGCGCCATGCAACTTGCGTTCATGCTGGCCTTGCGGAGTGACGTAGGCGTGCCCAATGTGCGCGTCGCTCGCGGCGTCGTAACCGACAACGACGCGAATCTCGAAGTTGCCGTACTTTCCCCTGTAGACGTTCCGCCCCGGCAGGTTCTGCGTCGTATATGCCTTCATGCGGACTCCCGCTGCTGAACGATGACAGATCGTACCCGTGGCGGAGCGGGTGCGGGCGGCCCTGACTGCCGGCGTCAGTCGTGTTTTCAACTTTATTGACGATAGCCTGCCCGCCAGCCCGCATGAATGCTTGATCCCAGTTTTCGACTTTAATTGTCTGTTTTCGACTTTAATTGCAAGGAACACCTGTGATCGTACGATTGAAGTCTGTCAGAGTTACACCCGGCGGTTCGAACGAGTCATAACCTGTCAAAGCACCTGATTGAAGTGCCTTTGCCAACGGCTCGAAAAATGAAACCTGTCAGGCGTTTGATGACCACAGCCTTCTGTCTCGGATCCAGCGCAAGACCATGTGCGTTTCGGCTACGCGGGAGGTTCGCCTGAGACGGATCAAAGCCACAACACCCGGGGCAACCTTTGCAGCGGGACCGGTCGTCGCGGCTGGCGACTCGGCCTGCTGCTTCCGCTGCATTACTGCCGTGCTGTCAAACCAGTTCGCTTAGGATAGGCCGCAGGAAAACTTTCGCGTTGAGAGGGCCCCATGCGAATCAAGGATGTGAGACCGGAGGCGTTTGTCGCGCAACTGCGCTGCGATCGTTGCGGAACCGAGGCTCAGAACAACGTCGGGGAGGGATTCAACAACTTCGTACAGATTGGGTTCGATGCCGGATGGAGTTCCGATTTCGGCGATGGAAATCACATTGAGGTCGATCTCTGCCACGCCTGTCTGAAGACAACGCTGGGACCCTGGCTGCGGATCTTGCCGTCAGCCTCGAACCAGCCGGCAGCCACAAGGCCAGCAGACGAAGTCGGTACCTGACGTCTCCGATTTCACCGGCCCTTGTGTACTCCCTCACCCGACCATTTTCGGGCTGGCGCTCATGGTTGCTGGAATGCTGGCTTTCGTGAAGCTCTTCAACGCGGCCGTTGGAAAGAAAGGGACAGACGGTATCGCGTTCGCGTGGTCGATGCGGCTTCAACATACTTATTCGCCGGCAAGCTGACGCCGCTGCGAAAATCGCTAAATCGGGATCGGCGGCCGCGATAGCGGGGCCTGCACCAACGGCCGTCAACCCCAAAGCGACCGCGCTGGGTCGCAGCCCGATAGCTGTTCTTATCGCTATGGCGGCGTTCGAAGCTCCGACTCCTGAAAAGAGGCAGGGTGGTCGCGGGCCAGTGGATCCACCTGGCGGATAGCGTATCCATGGCGCCCTTCGAGGACTGTTTTCCTTCGGCTGAATGGAAAGCAATCGACTCGCCATCACCGTCGAGCGCTTCGAAGATCGCTCCCGCGACAGTTTTGGGGCTAGAGGTGCGGTCGGCAATACTGGGTATCAGCACAGGCACAATCCAACCATGCGCGGCCAACGGCCGCGTTCGAGGTGACCCCGTGGATTTCGGACATGCTGCTGGCACGCTGCGACCTCTAAGGTCCGCGTGACGCCGGCCAAGTGGCTTCCTGTCGTTCAGCAAGCCTCCTGGCAAACTCTCCGGCGCGCAGTCGCGGCCGTTGGGTTGGCGTTGCCACTGACGTCTGCATTGGCCCTGGATCCGGCGCGCCAGCTCGTCCAGTATCACCACCAGGCGTTTTCTCCCCGCGGCGCAGCGGCCACTGAAGTCACCGAAGTTGCCCAGACCGACGACGGTTACCTGTGGGTCGGAACATCCATCGGCCTGTACCGGTTCGACGGCGCGACCTTCGAGTTGATTTCCACGCTCGGCGGCCAAAGCATCCTTCACCTGCCTGTAGTCTGCTTGTTCGCGGCCGCGGGTGGGGGACTCTGGATCGGCTACGGAGGAGGAGCGGGCGCCGGTTTCTACAAGAACGGGAAATACAGCGCCATAGGTCCTGACAAGGGTTGGGCCACCATGGTGTCTGGTGCGGTCGATCGAGATGGAGTCGCTTGGGCTGTCGTCGATCGTCATCTTGTTCGAGTCGAGAGATCGGAACGGCACGAACTCGGAGCAGATTGGGGTGTGCCCAACGCGGCGATCCATGAGGTCCTCGTCGACAGAACCGGGACGGTGTGGGTCTCTACCACCGGCCAGGAGGACTTGATGTACCTGCCGCGCGGCGAGCGACGGTTTCGGTGGGTGGGCGAGCGCATCGGCTCGGGGCTGCTCGCAGCCTCACGCGACGGCACGATCTTCGTATCTGGCCCGAGTGGCCTCACCGCAGTACTGATGCGCTCTGGCCTGGCGCCCAAAATTGTCAGGATCTCAAGCCGGGCGTTCGGTCGCGTCCTGGTAGACCGTGATGACGGCCTGTTCGCGAACACGTCTTCTGGCCTCGCGCATATCGGTGATTTCCGACGCTTGCTCGAACCCGGCGGCGAACAGCAACTGATGGGCGACACACTGATGCTCGTTCGGGAGGTGGGGCCACCTTCAACCACGATCTGGTCGATCACCGAGGACAGGGAAGGCAATGTCTGGGTGGCCTCGGATGCAGCGCTCGATCGCTTTCGGGATAGTCGCTTTACCCCTTTGCCACTTCCCGGGTCGTCGTTCTCATACAGCGTCGTGCGGGGTGACAACGGAACTGTGTGGGCGACAAATTGGGATTCAGGCCTGTTGAAAGTGGAAGGTCATCGCCGGATCAGCCACGCCGGCGATTTCGGATTCAACGTCAGTTGGCTCCATCGCGACGCTTCCGGGTCCATCTGGGTGCCGACTACGGGCGGGCTCTGGCATTCCGACTCACAAGGCAAGTTCGTCTCAGTACCGGTGCCCGAGCCGCTCCTTCAACCGTGGGTCGACAGCATGGTCGTTGAGGCGTCGGGAGGCTTGTGGCTGTCTTCCGCCAACCTCGCGCGGAGAAATCCGGCAACAGGCGAATGGCGCGAATTGACGGAAAGCGAGGGCTTTGGCAACCGCCATTCGCCTCGCGCCATGCTGGCGGACAGTGTCGGGCGTGTCTGGCTCGCCAGCGGCAGCGACATCGTGCGAGTGGAAGGTGACGTCCCGCATCCGTTGCCGGCGCTGTCCAGCCGCATTCACGTCGGGGCGATCCAGGCCATGTTTGAGCAAGGACCTCATCTGTGGTTCGGCGGCCTTGAGGGGCTGGCCGTCGTGCATGACGATCAGGTGCTGAACTTGAAGGTGCGGGACGGTCCGCCATTCAACCAGGTCATCGGGGTGGTCGAGGCGCCTGAGGGTGACTTGTGGGTTCGAAGCGCAGACGACGCGTGGCACGTGTCGGCGAAGGAACTGAGCCATGCCCTGCGCGATGACGTCGAGATGGTGGATGCGGAGCACTTCGATTCACTCGATGGCCTCGCCAGCATTGATGTGAAGGGTAGATCCAACATCGCCCAGGCCAGCGACGGCGTTCTATGGTTCAGCACCCGAGGAGGGCTTTCCTGGATTGATCCGATGCGTCCGAGGGGCCCAATCCCGGTGCCGCCTCGCCATATCCAGTCGATATCCATCGACGGGCAGAAGCAGGCCATGGGCGAGGCGGTATCGCTGCCCTCACTGACTCGTCATCTCGAGATCGCCTACACCGCGATCGAGCTCGGCTATCCTGAACGGATCCAGTTTCGCTACAAGCTCGAGGGCTTTGACCATGAGTGGCAATCGGCCGGCATTCGGCGCATTGCCTACTACAACGAGTTGCCGCCGGGCGACTACCGCTTCCATTTCTCGTCGACCGATCGAGCCGGTCATTGGCAGGACGACGACGGCGCGGCCCTGGCGATCCATGTCACACCGGCCTGGTTCCAGACCCTGTGGTTCAGGTTCAGCTGCCTGGTGCTGCTGGTCGTGGTGGCCTCGCTGCTCTATCGACTCCGCATGGAGCACGTGGCGACGACCCTGCGGACGCAACTCCAGCGCGAGTCTGCAGAGCGCGTCCGCGTCGCGACTGCGCGGCAAGACGAGCGCGACCGGATTGCCCGGGAGCTGCACGACACGTTGATCCAGAGCACTCAGGGCCTCATCTTCATCTTCCAGGGGCTGGCCGAAAGGATCGCCTCCGACCCACCTCTGCTCAACCGGTTGCAGAACGCGCTCGTTCGAGCCAACGAGGTCGCGGCCGAGGGACGCGACATGATCGAAGACCTGCGGCTCCCGGTTCCCGTTCCCGTGGACTTGCCGGGTGCGTTCTCGGCGATCGGAAGCGAGGTGGGCGAGGGACGTTCGGCGCAGTTCCGAACGATCGTCACAGGGACTGCCAACCAGGTTCAACCCGGCATTGGCGACGTGATCTGCCGCATTGGTCGGGAAGCGGTGATCAACGCCTTTCGCCATGCGAGGGCCGAGGCGATCGAGGTGGAGATCCTCCATGGTGACAAGGAGTTGATCATCTCCATTCGCGACGATGGCATCGGCTTGCCGGCGGCCGCCATGGAGTCGATCAACATCCCCGGGCATTGGGGCATCCAGGGCATGCGGGAGCGTGCCACGCGGCTTGGCGCCAGGCTGGAGCTGATCAACCGCGCGAGCGGTGGTGCGGAAGTGCGGGTGAGTATCCCCGCCTTGGTGGCCTATGAAGGCCGGGCCAGGCGCCCAGGCTGGCGGCCGTTCCGGCGCAAGCCCGCCTTGCTGGATCCCCAGCAGTAGATTCAAGGTCGCCCTGGTGCTGAATTGCCGTCCCTGGACCCTCCGTGTCACCACCGCGTCGTTGCTCGTGAGCGGTGCCGGCGGAGCCTGCGCGCAGGCGGTCGTCGATGAGATCGCGCCGGTCGCACAGACGGTCGTCATCCGCGCCAGCGCAGACGCCTCGCCTACCGGGTTGACGGCGCCCTACGCCGGCGGCCAGGTGGCACGCGGCGCGCGCGTCGGGGTGCTCGGTGACCAGGACATGATGGACACGCCGTTCTCCATCACGAGCTTCACAAGCGAGCTGATCCAGGATCGGCAGGCCAGAAGCGTTGGGGACGTGCTGCAACTGGATCCCGCCGTGCGCGTGGCACGTGGCTTCGGCAACTTCCAGGAGTCATATTTCATCCGTGGCTTCGTGCTGAGCTCAGACGACGTGGCCTACAACGGGTTGTACAGCCTCCTGCCGCGCCAATACATCGCCGCCGATCTGTTCGACCGAGTCGAAGTGCTGCACGGCGCTTCGGCCTTTCTCGTGGGAGCCTCTCCGGGCGGCGACGCCATCGGCGGTTCGATCAACCTGCTGCCCAAACGTGCTCCAGACTCTCCCCTGACGGAAGTGACCCTGGGCGCCGCAAGCGGTGAACAGACAGACGTCTCTACCGATATCGCGCGGCGCTTCGGTCCCGACGGAAGCACGGGCGTGCGGCTCGCAGCCTCGCGGCGCTCGGGAGGCACGGGCATAGCCGACGAGAACACCGACACGACGGTCTTCATGCTCGGGACGGACTGGCGCAGCCGTGACCTCCGGATCTCCGCCGACATCGGCCACCAGGACAACCGACTGAAGCGCACGCGGACGAACGTCACACTCGCGGCGACCGCGACGGCCGTTCCCGCCCCGCCGGGCGCAAGTGATAACTGGGCCCAGCCCTGGTCGTACTCGAATGAGCGCGACACCTTCGGAACGCTGCGCGCGGAAGCCGATCTCGGGCCCAACGTCACCGCCTGGGTGGCGGCCGGCGCGCGCCGAAGCGACGAGGCCAATTCGCTCGCCGACCTGACGGTGACCGACAGCACGAACGGGGATGCCACTACCTACCGGTTCGACAATACACGCCGCGACGCGGTCGATACAGGCGACGCCGGCATGCGCGGCAAGGCTCAGACCGGCTCGGTGACCCACGCGCTGATCTTGTCGGTGGCCGCCTTTCGTCTCGACAAGAAGAACGCCTTTGGCCTCTCTGCGCCAAATGCGTTGTCGACCAACCTCTACCAACCCGTCGACGTCACGCGGCCCGACCTGAGCGTGTTCGGCAACACGCTGGATGATCCGAAGACGACCGCCGTCATCAAGCTGACCAGCGTCGCGGTGGCCGATACCTTGTCCTTCGCGGACGACATGGCCTTGCTCACGGTCGGCGCGCGCCGACAGAGATTCGACATTCGCAACTTTGCCTACACCACGGGCGTCGAAGGCACGCCCTACGAGGCCAGCCGGACAAGCCCCGTTCTCGGCGCCGTGCTCAAGGTCGATACGCGCGTCTCGCTGTATGCGAACTACATCGAGTCGCTGGCGCAGGGAGATTCGGCACCGACGACGGCCGCGAACTTCGGTGCGCAGCTCGCCCCTTACGTCTCGAGGCAGGAGGAGATTGGCGTCAAGGTCGACACCGGAAAGTTGGCAGGCAGCATGGCGTTGTTCACCACGACTCGCCCGCGTGCCGCGCTGGACGCCGACAACACGTTCGTGCAGGTCGGCGAGGATCGACACCAAGGCGCGGAGTTCGCGGTATTCGGCCAGGCGACCCGGCTTGTGCGTCTGGTCGGCGGACTGACGCTGCTGGATGCGCGCCAGCGTGGCACCGGAAGCACCGTGACCGACGGCAAGCGCGTGATCGGCGTGCCCGATGCGCAGGGCAACATCGACGTCGACTGGGACGTGCCCTTCGTTAAGGGCCTGTCGGCCGACGCACGCCTGGTCGCCACCGGCAAGGTCTACGCGGACGCGGCCAACACGTTGACCGTTCCCGGCTGGACGCGTGTCGATGCCGGTGCACGTTTCACGACGCAGTTCGCCGGCCGCCAGTTGGCCTTGCGTGCGCGTATCGACAACGTCGCGGGCCGACGCTATTGGGCTTCATCGGGTGGCTTTCCGGATTCCGGCTATCTCGTGCTCGGCAGCCCGCGCACTTTCACGGCGAGTGCGACCGTCGATTTCTGAGCGACAGGGGCTGATTCGGTCAAGTCGCCTCGTTTGTACAAGACTCGCCGCCGTGTGGCGGACGATGCTGGCCGCTTGAGAACTCATGCGTCGAGTCATGAGGCAAGCAGGCAGGCAGCCATGACATTGAACGCGACCGAACCAATCATCGACGAGGCAGAAACACGTCGCGACCAGATGTTCCCGAAGCTCGACGAGCATGAGCTCGCGCGCATGTCCACCTACGGTGCTGTTCACCAGTTCCGCTTGGGCGACAAGCTGGTCACGGCGGGGACAGCGGTACCAGGGATGTACGTGATCCTGGCCGGCTCCGTGACCATCGTCCAGCGCGACGGAATGGGCAAGACCATTCCCGTCATCTCGCAAGGCCGCGGTGGATTCCTGGGCGAGGTGTCGACCTTGGCCGGTCGGCCGGCGCTCGTGGATGTCGTTGCCGACATGGAGGTCGAGGCACGACTGATCCCTCGCGATCGCCTGCGATCCCTGATCGTCGTGGAGGCCGAGCTCGGGCAGCGCCTGATGCGGGCGCTCGTCCTGAGGCGGGCCGCGCTGATCACCGCGGCGGCATCGGGGCCCGTGCTGCTCGGGCGATCGGATGGGGCCACCATGACCCGGCTGCAGAACTTCCTGCGTCGAAACGGGCAGCCTCATCATGTCGTGGACAGCGCCTCGGACAGTCCCACGGCGCAACTGCTGGCCGAATATGGACTCGACGGCTTGCAGGTACTGGTCTGCTGTGCCAATGGGTCGGTGCTGGTGGATCCCACGGAGGCGGAGCTGGCGCGCTGCATCGGCATGCTTGACAACCTGGCGCGCGAGCAGCTCTTCGACGTGGCCATCGTGGGCGCAGGCCCAGCGGGCCTGTCGACCGCCGTCTATGCCGCCTCCGAAGGCCTGGACGTCGTGATGCTCGATGGCCGCTCGATCGGTGGCCAGGCCGGCGCCAGCGCGCGCATCGAGAACTACTTCGGCTTCCCGACGGGCGTGTCCGGGGAGGCCTTGACCGGACGTGGCTATGCACAGGCGCAGAAGTTCGGAGCCGACATGCTGATCCCGGCACGCATCTCGATGCTGGAGTGTGAACGCGCGGGCGTTCAGGGCGAGCTGGTACTGTTGCTGACCGACGGCCGGGTCATCCGGGCAAGAACTGTCGTCGTCGCGACGGGTGCGCTGTACCGGAGACCGACGCTTCCCGGCCTCGCTGCGTTCGAAGGACGGGGTGTCTGGTACTGGGCCTCTCCGGTTGAAGGCAACGTCTGCAAAGGCGTCGAAGTGGTGCTGGTTGGTGGGGGAAATTCCGCCGGTCAGGCCGCTGTCTTTCTCTCGCGGTTCGCAGCGCGAGTTCACGTGCTCGTGAGAGGCGCTGGTTTGGCGTCCAGCATGTCGAGTTACCTCATCGAGCGGATGCGGGCCATCGCGAACATCAGCATTCATCCGCATTCCGAGTTGACGTCCCTGAGCGGTGACGAGGATGGCCAACTCGCGAGCGTCGTCTGGCGAGACCGGGCCAGCGGCTTGCAGCATGCGCACGACATCCGCAACGTCTTCCTCTTCGTGGGGGCGGACCCCGAGACGGACTGGCTGGCGGGGTGCTCGGTCGCGCTCGACGACAAGGGCTTCGTCGTCACGGGCAGGACCTCCGGCACACACGGATTTCGACGCGCAGGCGCCCTGGAGTCCAGCGTGCCTGGCGTTTTCGCGGTCGGCGATGTCCGGGCAGGATCGACCAAGCGAATCGGCGCCGCGATCGGTGAGGGCGCCGCCGTGGTTTCGCAGATTCATGAGTTCCTGGGATCGGTTGCAGTGAACTCGCCAGCGACTTGCAATCGGCCGAGTTCGGCACCATGGACAAGCTCGCAGCCGTCAGCGTCTTCGTAAGGGCGGCCGAGACGCGCAACTTCAGCGAGGCCGGACGGCAGCTCGGGAGCTCATCGTCGGCCGTCGGCAAGACCATCTCGCGACTGGAGGAACGCCTGGGCGTGCGCCTGTTCCACCGCAGCACCCGCAGCGTCACCCTCACCGCGGAGGGGCAGATGTTTCTCGCGCGTTGCACGCGGGTGCTCGATGAACTGGAGGCCGCGGAAATCGAGCTCGCCGCGGGGCAGTCTCCGCGTGGGCTTCTTCGCATCAGCCTCCCGATCGCGGGGACGCTTCTCGCGCCGGTACTGGGGGCGTTCATGCGAGAGTACCCCGATATCCGGCTCGATCTCGACTTCACGGACCGCGTCGTCGACGTGATCGAGGGAGGCTTCGACGTCGTCCTGCGGACGGGAGACAGCAGCGATTCCCGCCTTGTATCCCGCGTGCTGGGGTACTACTCGCCCCGGATCGTCGCCTCTCCGCACTACCTGAAGTCGCGCGGCGTGCCCGGCGTGCCAGGCGATCTCGAGCGACACGATTGCCTGACCCATCGCTTCCCGTCCACCGGCAGGATCGATCCGTGGTTGATGATCGATGGAAGCCTCCCGATCGAGGTGGAGTTGAACGTGATCGCGACGGTCAGCGCCGTCGAGCCCTTGATCGACATGGTCGTCCAGGGACTCGGCATCGCCTACGTCCCGGACTTCCTCGTGGCCGGCCTGCTGGGTTCCGGCGAGCTCACCGAGATCCTGGCCGGGCATGTGATCGACCGGAAGGTGTTTCGCGCGTTGTGGCCATCGAGCAAGTACTTGTCGCCCAAGGTCAAGGTGTTTGTCGCGTTCCTGTCGAAGCATCTCTTCCCGGCGGGGTCGCATGCCGTCTAGCCATCTTCCCCTGCGGCACGCCGGCTGACTCGGTTCATCCTGCGGTGCTGAAGTGATGCGACGACTCTTCGGCAATGACGGGGTGCGAGTCGACGACAGTGGAGCGATCGCGAGCGATGACACGGGTCGTCGAGCGGATCCCCGCGACCGGACGTCGTCGTGGGTGTCATCACTGATCCCGAGAACTGGCAGATGCTTCAGCAGGACCCGATCCGACTCGTCATTGTCGACGAACGACCCATCGTGAGAGCGGGCATCGTCGCATGCCTGCGAGGCGAAGCAGATCTCGATCTCCTCGGCGACTTCGACACGCTGAATCACAGCCTCGAACAGGATGAGATCGCCCGCGCGGATGTCGTGTTGCTTGGCTACCAGTACCGGACATCGGTGACGGACGGCGTCGCCGAGTTGTCGCGTATCAACGATGGGCTCAAGGTGCTCGTGCTGTCGCATTGCGGGGGCGATGCGCGTGCGCGCATGGCCATCGATGCAGGAGCCCATGGCTTCATGCCCGCGAGCACCCGCCCCGACGACCTGGCGGCGGCCGTTCGGGTGGTGGCGCGGGGACAGCGATTCCTGGACAACGCCACCGCGATCGATCTCGCGAATCGCACCTCCGATGGCGACCTGCGACCCAAGGAGGTCGAGGTGCTGCGGCACGTCGCGGCCGGCAGGGCCAACAAGTGGATCGCGGTCGAGCTGTCGACCACGGAGGCCGGGGTCAAGAACCACATCAAGCGGATTCTCGCCAAGCTGGGGGCAGCCGATCGGACGCATGCGGTCATCATCGCCGTGAGACGCGGCATCATCGATGTGGATCAGTGAGACGCCTTCGCGGGCGCCGTCCGCAGGTTCTTCGGGAGCTCACCCGCGTCGTGACGTGCTTCGCCTTCGCTGTCCGTTCTGGCCGCGGCCAGGTAGCCGATCACCACGAACACCGCGCTGCCAAGAATGTTGCCTGCCGTGACGATGACAAGATTCCGGGCCACGGCGACCAGCGTCGCTGCCGGATGCGGCGCCAGCAATCCGAGCGACAGCGCCGTCATGTTGGCGACCGAGTGTTCGAATCCGGCGGCCACGAAGGCCAGCAGCGTCCACGCCAGGACGATGCACTTCGCCGCATCCCCGGCCACCCGAGCCGCGGTCCAGATGGCAAGGCACACCAACCAGTTGCAAAGCGCCGCCCGTGCCAGGAGCGCGATCGCGTCCGCTTCCACCTTGTGTGCGACGTAGGCGCCGAGATACGCGCCACCGTCCGCGAACACCGCGCCTCCGCCGCCAGCGACGAAGACGACGCTCAGGAGCAGGGCGCCCGCGAGGTTGCCGATCCAGACCGTGGCCAGCATGTCGATCGCGGCGGCCCATCCGATCGTTCGCCGCGCCAGGCCGAAGCCGGCATACATCACATAGCCCGTGAACAGTTCCGCGCCAGCGAACACGGTCAAGATCAGGCCGATGCCGAAGGTGGCACCGAGAACCAGTGGTCGCACGCCCGCTGGCAGTCCCGCCGCGCAACTCAATGCCAGGATCATCGCGATGCCGATGTAGGCGCCTGCCAGCATGGCGCCAACGAAGAAGCCAAAGCGTGAACGCTGCAGGCCGCTGTTCTTGTCCCGCGCGACTTCGGCGAAATGGACGATGGAGACTTCGTACACGATTCAATCCTTGGAGGGGAGGCCGCTGACGCCGTCACGGGCGACGGTCAATGCGATGCCGAGAACCGGCAGTGCCGGTGTGATGCGCACGGGTACCGACTTGTAGGACGGCGTCAGGCTGTCCGGGTCGACGTGCTCGAGCGCGATGAGCGGTTGGGTTTCCGGGTAGTACGAAGCACAGCAGCCCTCGGGGATGTCGTAGGCCACCAGCATGAGCGCACGCACGACACGGTCCTGTCGTGCGTGCGCCAGCGCTGTCCAGACATCGACGATGTCGCCCTCGGACATGCCGATCCGATCCAGGTCGGACTGATTCATGAACAACACATCGCGTCGACCGAAGACGCCGCGATAGCGATCGTCCAGGCCATAGATCGTGGTGTTGTATTGATCGTGCGAGCGCAGCGTCATCAGCCGGAACACCGCCGGGTCGTCCGTCTCCGGGTCTTCCTCCATACCTGGAAAGATCGCGAAGTTGGCCTTGCCCGTGGCGGTCTTCCAGATGCGCTGCTGCGCAGAGTTCGGAAGCTGGAAGCCACCCGGCTCGCGAATGCGCTCGTTGTAGCCTTCGAAGTCGGGAAAGACCTGTTCGATCTTTTCGCGGATCAGGCCGTAGTCGCCTGCGAGCGAATCCCAGTCGGCGACGGATCGCTCTCCCAGGACCGCCTTGGCCAAGCCCGCGACGATGGCGGGCTCCGATCGCACCTCATCGCTGGGCGGCGGCAGGAAGCCGCTGGACGCGTGCACCATCGACATCGAGTCCTCCACGGTGACGCTTTGCCGCCCGGTTGCCTGCATGTCCATCTCCGTCCGGCCCAGGCACGGAAACAGGTAGGTCGTGGCCGCGGTGAGCAGGTGCGTCCGATTGAGCTTCGTCGCGATGTGCACGGCCAGGTCCAGGTTGCGGAAGCCCTGGATGCAAGCGAGCGGATCGGATGCGGCCACCGCGAGGTTGCCGCCGAGGCAGATGATGGCCTTGGCATGGCCGTCGCGCATCGCCGCGATGGTTTCCACGACCGAATGGCCCGGCACGCGCGGCGGCTCGAAGTGGAAGACGTCGCGCAGCTTGTCGAGAAACGCCGCGCTGGGCCGCTCGGTGATGCCCACCGTGCGATCACCCTGGACGTTCGAGTGGCCACGCAGCGGAGAGACGCCCGCGCCCGCACGGCCGATGTTGCCCTTGAGCAGCAGGAGATTGGTGATCTGCTGCACGTTGGCCGTGCCGGTTCGGTGCTGGGTGATGCCCATGCCGTAGCAGACTATCGTCGCCTTGGCGGTGGCGTAGATGCGGGCGCAGCCCTCGAGCTCTGCGCGGGTGAGGCCACTGGCGTTCTCGATGGCGGTCCAGGTCGTGGCCGCCAGGTCGTCCTTGAAGGCATCGAATCCCGCGGTGTGGCCGGCGATGAAGGCGTGGTCGAGGACAGGGCTGAGCCGGTCGGCGTGCGCCTTCGCTTCGAGCTCCAGCAAGGATTTGCAGATCCCTTTCAGGGCGGCCGCATCGCCACCGACCTTCACCTGGAAGTAGCGCGTCGCGATCGGCGTGGCGCCGAGCGTTGCCATCTCGACCGGATCCTGAGGCGATGCGAAGCGTTCGAGCGCTCGCTCCCGCAAGGGATTGAAGACAAGAATCGTGGCGCCGCGACGCGACGCTTCGCGCAGCGAAGTCATCATCCGCGGATGGTTCGTTCCGGGGTTGTGACCCATCGAGATGATGAGGTCCGTGTGCTCGTAGTCCTCGAGCGTGACCGTCGCCTTGCCGACGCCGATCGCGCGCGGCAGGCCGACCGACGTCGCCTCGTGGCACATGTTCGAGCAGTCCGGGAAGTTGTTCGTGCCGAAGTTGCGCGCGAACAGCTGGAACAGGAAGGCCGCCTCGTTCGAGGCTCTTCCGGAGGTGTAGAACTCGGCCTCGTCGGGATGTGCCAGCGACCGCATGCGCATGCCGATGTCCTCGAAGGCCTCTTGCCACTCGACCCGTTCGAAGCGATCCGAGGCGCGGACGTAGCGCATCGGGTGCGTCAGGCGGCCTTGGCCCTCGAGCCAGTGATCGGAGCGCTTCCACAGGCTGGCGACGGTGTGCGCCTGGAAGAAGCCCGGGCCGACGCGCTTGGCCGTCGACTCCCAGGTGACGGCCTTGGCGCCGTTCTCGCAGAACTCGAACGACGACGTGTGCTTGGGGTCGGGCCAGGCGCACCCCGGGCAGTCGAACCCTTGCGGCTGATTGGCCTTCAGCAGCGTCCTGGTTCCCTGGACGACGATTTGCTGGCGCGCCAACGTCTGCGCCAACGCCTTCGTCGCGCCCCAGCCGCCTGCCGGTTCGTCGTACGTCTTGATGCCTTCGGGACGAGGTTTGCTCATGGCGTGTTCCTGGCCGCGCGTTCCGTTGTCGCTGATGCGCTACTTTGCGACGGAGTGACCGGGCTTGCAATCCGTCGGAAGTGGCACGCCGCGAAGACTCATCGTGGTCGGTGTGGACGATGCCGTCGACGGGCGTCTGCGAGGCGCTCTTCACCGTGTGTCGAGTATTCCTGCTTCGCAGAAGCAAAAAAGGCGCGCCTGCATTGCGGGCGCGCCATGAAAGCGTCGGCCGTGGCCGACGCCGGAGACTCATCGAGCGGCGACGAGCGAGCCAGGATCCCATCCACCGCCCAGTGATCGGTACACGCTGACCAGAGACGTCGCCTGGAGGACCTGGGCTTGCACGAGGGCATCCTGGGCGGCGAGCGACTGGCGCTCGGCATCGAGCACGATCAGCAGGTCGACGGAGCCTGCGGTGAAGCGCAGGCGCGACAGGCGTGTTGCGTCGTCGGCGCTGCGGGTTGCGCTGGCCATGAGGTCGGCCTGGCGCGCGCTGCGGCTGAACTGGGACAAGGCCCCTTCGGTTTCCTCCAGCGCCACCGCGACGGTCTGCTCGTAGCTGGCCAACGCCTGGGCGGCCACGGCCTCGTTGGCGTGGATGCGGGACCGCACGCGACCGAAGTCGAGGATGGGCCAGACCAGGCCCGCGCCGTACGAGTATTCGTCCGAGCCGCGCTTGCCGAACTGCGACGTCCGGTTGCTGCCGAAGCCGATGGCCCCGGTGAGGCTGATGCGCGGAAACAGATCCGCGGTCGCGACGCCGATGTCGGCATTCGCGGAGGCCAACTGTCGTTCGGCTGCAATCAGGTCGGGTCTGCGGCGCAACATCTGCTCCGGAGTGCCGAGCGGCAGCGACGACAGATCCGTGGTCGGCAAAGTCGGCAACGGCTGAGGCGATGACAGGGTCACCGCGACCGTGCGCGGCGACTGGGCCGTCAAGGTGGCGAGACGATAGGCGTCACGATCGATGGCGGCCTGGATCGCCGGCAAGGTGGCCTCGGTGCTGTCGTACAGGCTGCTGGCGCGGGCGACGTCCAGTTGCGTGGACCGTCCCGCGTCGAGGCGGACGTTGACCAGGTGTAGCGTCTGGCGCTGGTTCTCCAGCGACTGCAGGGCCACCGCCTGGCGCTGCTGGAGGCCGCGCAGGTCGAGGTAGGCGCGCGCGACCTCGGCGATCACGACGGTCCGGGCGGCGTGCACGCCGGCTTCGGACGCGTCGACCTGCGCCGCGGCTGATTCGGTCACTCGGCGGTTGTGCCCGAAGAAATCCAATTCCCAGTTGGCGATGAAATGGCTGTCGAAGGCGTTGCCGCTGCGTTGTCCGCGTGTCTCGCCGGGATACAGATAGGCGGGCTGAAGTGCACGGCCCGCACTGCCCGCGGCGTCGACTTCAGGGAACTCATTGCCTCTCGCACCCGCCAGGCCGGCGCGCGCCTCCTGCAGGCGCGCCTGGGCGATGCGCACGTCGAAGTTCGCGGCGATGGCGCGTGCTACCAGTCGATCCAGTACCGGATCGCCGAACCCTTTCCAGAACGTCGCGAGGTCCGAAGCGGGGTCGTGCGCATCCACGGCGCTCGCTCCGGCGCTGACGAATGCGGGGTCGATCGCAATGGCCGGGGCGTGGTAGTCCGGGCCGACGGCACAGCCCGAGATCGACAGCGCCACGGTCGCGGCGACCAGCGCCGATGAAGTTGTCGGCCTAGACATGAGCGTCTCCCGCGGCAGCGACGATCGTCGTCTGGACGAGCGGCGAGCCCTTGGACAGGGCGATCCGGCGCGCCCGGCGGTTTCGCAGCAGGACGTAGAACACCGGCGTGAGAAAGATGCCGAACAGCGTCACGCCGAGCATGCCGGAGAAGACCGCGATGCCCATGGCCTGGCGCATCTCGCTGCCGGCACCGGTGCCGAAGATCAGCGGCAGCACGCCCGCGCAGAACGCGATCGACGTCATCAGGATCGGACGCAGCCGCATTCGTCCGGAATGCACGATGGCAGCCAGCAGGCCTTCACCGGCGTCCTCTAGTTCCTTCGCGAATTCGACGATCAGGATCGCGTTCTTGCACGCCAGGCCGACCAGCACGACGAGCGCGACCTGCGTGAAGATGTTGAGATCGCCGGGCTGGCTGAATGGCGGGAAGTGCGACAGCCAGACACCGAACAGCGCTGCCAGCACGCACATCGGCACGATCAGGACGATCGCCAGGGGCAGCGTCCAGCTCTCGTACTGCGCGGCCAGGACGAGGACGACCAGCAGCACCGCGACCGACATCACCGCCGCGAGAACGGGGATCGCCGTCCTGGTACCGGGGATCGTGATGTCCCTGGTCAACCGATCCTGGTAGGACAGCTCGGTCCATTCGTAGCTGATGCCGCGTGGCAAGGTCTTCTTCAGCAGCGAGACGACTTCGGCCTCGGCCTGCCCCGAGGAAAAGCCCGGGTTGGCGGCGCCGTTGATGTCGGCGGACGGATAGCCGTTGTAGCGCGTGACGCGAGACGGGCCGAAGGTCGGCTCCACACGCAGCAGTGCACCGAGGGGCACCATCTCGCCCGCGGCGTTGCGCGTCTTCAGCGCACCGATGGCCTCTGCGTCCGCCCGGTAGGGCGCGTCGGCCTGCACGACGACCTGGTAGGTCTTGCCGAAGCGGGTGAAGTCGTTCACGTACAGCGAGCCGAGGTTGACCTGCATCGTGTCGTAGATGTCCGTCAGGTTCACGCCCATCTGCTTTGCCCGGACGCGGTCGACGTTGGCGTGGAGCTGGGGCACGTTGATGTCGTAGTTCGAATAGGGCGTGCCGATGCTGGATTTCGGATTGCCGTAGACCTGGCCCAGCACGCCCCACACGGCGCCGTACAGCGCCTGCTCCCCGAGCCCCTCCCGATCCTGCACCTGGAGCTTGAATCCGCCGGCGTTGCCGAGGCCGTCGACGGCCGGCGGCGGCACGACGAACATGCGTGCACCCTGGATCTGCTGGATCGCTCCGTTGATCTTGCCGAGCAGGGCGTTCTTCGAGAGGCTGCGCGATTTGCGGTGCTCGAAGTCGTCGAGGTTGAAGAAGATCACCGCTTCATTGGGCGCCGAGGAGAAGCCGGCGATCGACAGGCCCGGGAACGCCACCGAGTTGACGACTCCCGGCACGCCGAGCGCGATGTCGGTCATCCGTCGAACCACGGCCTCGGTGCGATCGAGCGTGGCGCCGGCGGGCAACTGCACGATGCCGATCAGGTAGTCCTTGTCCGGTGCGGGCACGAAGCCCTGCGGCATCTGTGCGAACAGCAGGCCGGTGAGCCCCAGCAGCACCGCGTAGACGCCCATCGCGATCGTCTTGCGCTGGACGATGCGCGTGACGCTGCGTCCGTAGCCCTCGCTGCGACGCGCGAACCAGCGGTTGAAGGCGCTGAAGAATCGGCCCAGGAGTAGATCGATGCCGCGTGTCAGCGCGTCTTTCGGGGCGTCGTGCGGACGCAGCAAGATGGCGCACAGCGCCGGCGACAGAGTCAGGGAGTTGAAGGCCGAGATGACGGCGCTGATCGCGATCGTGACCGCGAACTGCTTGTAGAACTGACCCGTCAGTCCCGGCACGAAGGCCAGCGGAATGAAGACGGAGCACAGCACCAGCGCGATGGCGACGATCGGCCCCGACACTTCCCGCATGGCCTTGACCGTGGCGTCGTGCGCGCTGAGTCCCAGCTCGAGGTTGCGCTCGGCGTTCTCCACCACCACGATGGCATCGTCCACGACGATGCCGATCGCCAGGACCAGCCCGAACAAGGTCAACGTGTTGATCGAGTAGCCGAGCAACTGGAGAAACGCGAAGGTGCCGATGATCGACACGGGTACTGCCAGCAGCGGGATGATGGAGGCGCGCCAGGTCTGCAGGAACAGGATCACGACGAGCACGACCAGCAGGACGGCCTCGATCAGCGTGTGCACGACCTTCTCGATCGACGTCTGCACGAAGCGGGTCGGGTCGTACACGATGTCGTAGGTCACGCCTGGGGGGAAGTCGGCCTTGAGCTGTTCCATGTTGGCGCGCACGGCCTTGGAGATGGCCAGTGCGTTCGAGCCGGGCGCCTGGAAGATGCCGATCGCGGCGGCCTGGTGGTTGTGCAGCAGGCTGCGCACCGAGTAGGAGCCCGAGGACAACTCGACGCGGCCGAGATCCTTGATGCGGATCAGGCCCCCCGTGGCGGGATCGGTGCGCACGATGATGTCGCCGAACTCCTCCGGGGTCGTGAGGCGTCCCTGCGTGTTGACGTTGAGCTGGAACTCCGTGGCGGCCGGAGCGGGCGCAGCGCCTACGCTGCCTGCAGCCACCTGGGCGTTCTGCTCGTGGATGGCGGCGACGACCTCGCTGGTGGTGATGCCGCGGGCAGCCAGCTTCGTCGGATTGAGCCAGATGCGCATGGCGTAGTCGCCGCCGCCGAACAGGAGAACCTGCCCCATGCCCGGAATGCGCAGCAACTGATCCCGTACGTTGATCTGCGCGTAGTTGCGCAGGTACAGCAGGTCATGCGAGTTGTCCGGGCTGACGACGTGCACCACCATCGTTAGGTTCGGGCTCGACTTCTCCGTGGTCACGCCGATCTGCCGAACGACATCCGGCAGCCGCGGCAAGGCCCGGTTGATGCGGTTCTGCACCGCCGTTTCGGCCACTTCCGGATCGGTGCCGATCCGGAACGTGACGGTCAGGGTCAGGCTGCCGTCGGCCGCGGCTTGCGAGTCGAAGTACGACATGTTCTCGACGCCGTTGATCTGCTCCTCCAACGGCGCGGCCACGGTCTCCGAGGTCACGCGCGGATTGGCGCCGGGGTATTGCGCGCGAACGACGATCTGCGGCGGCGCCACGTCGGGATACTCCGAGATGGGCAGGTGGAACATGGCCAGCAGGCCGGAGAGAAAGATGAAGATCGAGATCACGCCCGCGAAGCGGGGACGGTCGATGAAGTAGCGGGAGATGTCCATGGCGGCCGCTCCTCAGCTCTTCGCCGCGGGAGCGGGGACGATAGGCATGCCGAGCGCGTCGACCTTCAACACCTGTGGCGTCACCGGAAAGCCGGGAATGACGCGCTGCAAGCCCTCGACGATCACGTTCTCGCCAGGCTTGACCCCGCCCTCGACGACGCGCATCCCTTCGAACAGCGTGCCGGGCTTGACCTCGCGGAACTGCGGCTGGCCGTCCCCTGCGACCACGAAGACGTACTTCTTGGTCTGGTCGGTGCCGATGGCGCGCTCGGGCACCATGACGGCGTTGTAGATCACGGGGCTTTCCAAGCGCAGGTGTGCCGCGAGGCCAGGTGTGAACTGGCCGCTGGCGTTGTCGAAGGTGGCGCGCAGCCGGATGGCACCCGTCTTGGCATCGAGGCGGTTGTCGACGAAATCGAGCCGACCTTCATGCGGAAAGCCTGTTTCGTTGGCCAGGCCCAGACGCACCTTGGGCATCGTGCCGTTGACTGTTTCCGCACGCAGCCGCAGGTAGCTCTGCTCGCTGGCGTCGAAGTAGGCGTAGATGCGCGCGTCGCCGGTGAGCGACGTCAGGACGGATTGCGGCGTCACCAGGTTGCCCACGGTGATGTTGGCGCGCGAGAGATGTCCGGATATCGGGGCGCGCACCTGCGTGAACTCGAGGTTCAGCTTCGCGACCCGCAGCATCGCCTCGGCGCCGGCGATATCGGCCTGCGAGGTATGTTCCGACGAGCTCAGCTCCTCGAACTCCTGCTTCGACGCCGCCTGGGCGTCGAGCAGCGCGGTGGATCGCTTCAGTTCGCTCTGCGCCAGCTCGGCCTTCGACCGGGCGGAGACCAGCTCGGATTGCGCGCGCTGGACCTCGGCTTCGAACGGGCGCGGGTCGATTGTGAAGAGCAGGTCGCCCTTGCGCACCGAGGCGCCATCGACGAAGTGCACCGAGTCGATGGTGCCGGACACGCGCGGACGGAGTTCGACATAGTCCGTGGCTTCCAAGCGACCGCTGAAATCCTCGCTGTCGCTCACGTTCCGTTGCACCGCTGGTGCGACGCTGACGGCCGGTCCCTTGGGGCCGCTGGCTTGCGCAGCTGCCCGACTGGTGCAGCCGGCAGAAACCAGCGAGGCCAGCGTGATGCCTGCAACAAGAGCGAGTCGCCGCACGAAGGTCGGCAGTTGCAGGCATGCAGTGCCAGGTGCTGTTTGTCTTGTCATTGCCATCTCTTCGCGTCGGTGATCGGGGAGGGTGGAGAACCGCTGAACGTGAAGTTCGGCGTGTTCGTCACCATGCTCGCGATTTCCGACGGCGCGCTCTTGTACAAAAGAGGCGCACTTGACGGCGATGGCAGTTGTTTGTGATTGCCGCTACCGCGCAACGAGATGCGGCGGCCCGGACAATCTGAACGGGGTGGCAAGGGACCGCGACTTCGCTCCAGGCGGGATGGAGCCGAAGCAGATCAGCGCAGGATCTTCTCGAACGCGAGGGTGCTGAAGCGTTCGAAAGGCGCCGAACTCTTCTCGACGCGTGCGCGAAGAATCGCGCCTTCGTAGGCATCCAGCAGGAATGCGGCCAGCTCGCTGGGGCTGGTGTCTTCGGAAATCTCGCCGATGCGCTGGGCTTCGGCGATGGCGTCTTCCATCTCGGAGGTCCAGCGCTGGAAGGTTGCCGCCAACCGCAGCCTGATCGCCGGGCTTGAATCGGCGAGTTCTGCGCTGAAGTTGCCCAGGAGGCAGCCACCCGCGTAACCGGATGCCGCGTACATCTGACTCAGGCCGTCGAAGTGCCTGCGCAGGCGCTCCAGCGGTGGAAGCGAAAGGTCCTTCAACGCCTCACGTCGTTCGCCACCTTCTGCGTAGAGATCGACGATCTCCGAGCCCAACGCTTCCTTGCTCGCGAAGTGGTTGTAGAAGGAGCCCTTTGGGACCCCGGCCTCTTCGGTGATGTCCTGCACGCTGCTCGCATTGAAGCCTCCGCGCAAGAAAACGCGGAGGCCTGCATCGACGATCAGGTGACGAACACTAGGACGACCCATGACGCAAGTGTATGGCCGGACAGTGGACGGGCAGCTTCGCCTTCAGCCAGCGACGAAGACGTCGTTGAACTGCAGCGCGAACGCGCCGTTGTCGGGGCCCACGGCGGCCCGGATCGGCTTGGCACCTTCGACGATCACTTCGTTCTCGTCGGTGGCCAGCAAGGCCATCGTCTCCGCGATGAATGCGGCGAGCGGCATCGCGCGCGGCTCGTCGTTGCTGTTCAGCAGGTCGGTCTGCACCCAGGGCGGGGCGATCTCGCGCACCTTCACCGAGGTGCCTTGCAGGCGCCAACGAAGCGATTGCGTGTAGGAGTGGATTGCGGCCTTGGTCGACGAGTAGACCGCCGATACGGCCAGGGGTACGAAGCCGAGCACCGACGACACGTTGATGACCGTCGCATCGGGCTGCTTCTTGAGGTGGTCGATGAATGCCGACGTGACGCGGATCGGCCCGAGCAGGTTGGTCGACACCGTGGAGAGCATGAGCTCTTCGTCGACCTCGCTCGACGCATCGTCGATCTGCATGATTCCCGCGTTGTTGATCAACACGTTGAGCTTCGGGAAATCGCTGGTCAGCTGCTTCGCGACGGCAGCGATGCTCCTGGGGTCGGCGACGTCCATCTCGATGGAGGCCATGCCGGGATTGGCTTGCGTGGTCGAGTCCAGGTAGGCCTTCCGGCGACCGGAAATGATCACCTGGTTGCCGGCCTTGTGCAGGGCCTCCGCAAGACCGCGGCCGATGCCGGATCCGCCGCCGGTGATGAGGATGGTGTTGCCGCTGACTTTCATGATGTTGCTCCGTTGCGAGGTTGCGCCGTGTTCGGGCGGTGGGTAAGTCCGGTTAGTATATGACCGGTCATCTTAAGATGTTGAGGCCGGGCTCCGAGTAGGGCTTTGCGAGGCTGCGAGGCTCCGCGAAGCGCGCGTCTGCTTCAGCCTTCAGGTGCGGCCGCCAGCGGCGGCGTGGTGACCGGAGGCCGAGAGACGATGACCCACGCGGCCATGACCTCGGCGACGCCCCCGACCCAGCCCAGGTCGTTGGATGAACCGAGCGTCATCACCAGGGAGCCCAGCGCGGCACCCGCCGCGAAGCCGAAATAGAGGAAGGACGCGTTCAGCGACAGGATGATGGGCGCCGCCGGCGCTCCGGCCAGATCGATCAGGCGCGCCATCTGCGCCGGATGCACGGCCCAGGCCGAGGCGCCCCACACGGCGACGGCCAGCATGCCCGGCAGCAGCACGCGGGTATCGGGAACGACGGCGACGACACCAGAGAGCGCGAAGAGTGCGACGGCACTGAGGAACAGCGCCGGAATGATGACTTCCCTCGATCCGAACGCGTCGTTGAATCGGCCACCAAGCCAGACACCCAGCGCGGCACAACAGCCCCAGATGAACAGCGCGCAACTGATCGCCCGACCCGAGCCCGAGAGATCGTGCCGGACGATCGTCGCAAGATAGGTGTACACCGTATAGGACCCGGTCGACCAGAGCGTGGTCATGAACAGGGCGGAACGCACCGTGGGTCGCCGCGCGACCTCGAGGCGTTGACGAATCGTCACGCAGATCGGTGCCGCGCCGATGCCGCGCGGCAATCCGAACATCAATCCCAGCGTCGCCGCCGCGGCAAGCACGGCGACGCCGGCGAAGGTCATTCGCCAGCCGAAGCGGTCGCCCACGAGGGCGCCGAGCGGAACGCCCAGCGCGATCGCCACGGTGGTGCCGCCGTTGACCACGGCCAGAGCCCGTCCTCGAAATTGCGGTGGCACCAACGTGCTGGCGAGGGCGTTCGCGGCCGGCACGTAGATCCCGGCAGCGAACGCGAGCAAGACGCGTGCGCCGAGCAAGCCCCAGTAGGTCGAGGACGCCCAAGCCACGACGTTGGCCAGCGCGAATGCGCCCATGGCGAGCGCCAGGAGCCGGCGTCGATCCATGTCGCCGCTCACGGCCGTCAGGATGGGCGAACTGATGGCGTAGGTCAGCGCGAAGACCGTCACGAGCTGTCCCGCGGCCCCGATGCCGACGCCGAGATCCGAGGAGATGTCCGGCAGCAATCCGGCGATCATGAACCCTTCCGTGCCGATCGCAAAGGTGCCCAGCGCCAGCCAGTACAACGCCGACCTGTGCCCGGAACGCACGCGGTGATGAGACATGGATGGACTCCCTTGCGGACGCAGCCGGACGGCCGAACGCCGCGCACCCACAAGGCACGCGGCAACGGCGCTACCCGTACTACTTGGTGGTGACGGTCGCGGCAGCTTCAGCAACGAACCTGGCGACTTCCTCGGGGTGCGAGAGCATCGGAACGTGGCTGGACGGCAGCGTGAGCGTCTTGGCGTTCATGGCCTTCGCGAACTTGCGTTCCAGGTCCGGAGGAATCATGCGGTCGTTGCTGGCGATGACGTACCAGGTCGGCTTCGAGCGCCAGGCCGGATTGGTGATCTTGGTGCCGAAGCACGCGCCGTTCGTCGGGCCCTGCGTGGCGATCATCACCTTGCGTTCAGCCGGCGACAGGTCCGGTGCGAAGTCTTCCTCGATACCCTTGGGCGTGATCGAGAGATAGCCCGCGGCGTCCGGACGCAGTTCGCCGACGCCCGGGGGCGGCGGGAACTCCTTGCCGAGCTCACCGACCACTTCACCTTCGTCGGGTGCGAACGCCGCCACGTAGACGAGGCCCGCGACCTTCGGATCGGCACCGGCCTCGGTGATCACCGCGCCGCCGTAGGAGTGGCCGACCAGCAGCACCGGCCCGTCCATCAGCGCGATGGCGCGCTTGGTCGTGGCCGTATCGTCCGCCAGGGAGTTCAGCGGGTTCTGCACCGCGACGACATGAAAGCCCTTGGCCTGCAGCAAGGGGATGAGCTTGGCCCAGCTCGAACCGTCTGCCCAGGCGCCATGCACCAGGACGATGTTGTGGACGCCGGTGGTTCCGGCATCGGCGGCGAAGGCGCTTTGTTCAGTGGTCATCATCAGTGCTCCAGAGAGAAGGGCAGCGGCCAGGCGGACGCCACGGGTGAAGAATCGATTGAGGGACGAGTGCTGGTTCATGAAAGGCTCCGGTGGGGAGGTTGGCGATGAAACGGGAAATGCCGGATTCGAGCGGACGTGCATCCGTCCGGACCTGGGCAAATCGAGGGAGGAAGCGACGCACGTCGCTTCGGGAGAAAACGGATCAGTTCGTGAGGCTGTGCGCCGCGGCCAGGATCAGCGAAGTGGTTTCGGACGGCCGCGAGATCATCAGTACGTGGCTGGAGGCCACGCTCGAGATGCGGGCGCCCGCGCGCTGCGCCATGGCACGGGCCGCGACGGGCGGGATCATGCGGTCGTTCTCGGCCAGCAGATACCAGCTGGGCTTGCTCTTCCAGGCCGGCACGCCCATCTTGTCGCCGAAGCAGGACATGGCGATCGGGCCCTGGCTGACGGTCATCGTGCGCTGCTTGGCGCTCGGCAGATCCTGGGCGAAGTCACCGGCCATCTTCTCCGCGGTGAGCCAGAGGAAGCCGTGCGAGTCGACCTCGATGCCCGCGAACGCCTCGGGCGGAGGCGCGGGCGCGCCCGCTGCGAGGATGTCGTTCAACGACTCGCCTTGCTCGGGGGCGAACCCGGACACGTAGACCAGCCCCGCCACCTTCTCGTGCCGGCCGGCCTCGGTGATCACGGCACCGCCCCACGAATGGCCGACGAGCAGCACCTTGCCCGGCATGCGGTCGATCGCACGATGGGTGGCCTCGACGTCGGCCACCAGCGAGGTCAGCGGATTCTGGACGGCGCAGACTCGGAACCCTTCATTGAGGAGCGTCGGAACGACTTCGTCCCAGTTGGAGCTGTCGGCCCAGGCGCCGTGCACCAGCACGATCGAGATCTTGTCGCTGTTGGTCATGGTGGGTTCACCGTTGAAGTTGCTGACGAACCAGTGTCTGAAGTTCGCCTGGACCAGGCATCACGCGCTGGTGGGCAAGTTGGTGACTCGATGTAGGCACCGTCACGGAGGGTCGCGGTGCAGTTGGTTGCGATCGATTCATGAGGTGGATCGCGTGCGTGTCCGTACGGGTCGTTCTCCCGATCGAGGGATGCCCCGGATGGATGACTCGAAAGAGGCAATCCGACTGGCACCTTGGGAAGAGGTCGACGGAGTCATTCGAGATTTCCGACGCCCCGGTGCCGTCGAACCATCGCCATGCGAAGTGCAATGTCCTAAGCTTTGGAGTTCGATGCAAAGGCTTGCCCGGCGGGCGACTCCTTGCGTCAGTGATTCCGTGACATGTCCGCGTGGCTTGCCGAGCCAGGAGCGAGAGGAGCAAGTGGCTTCAAACAAGATCAGCGTGCTCGCTGTCGATGACCATCCACTCCTGCTCCAAGGGATCGCCAGCATTCTTGAAACCGCGGAGGACATCGCGCTTGTCGGCGAGGCGAGAGACGGTCGTGATGCCACCGAGCAATATGCGACCTTGCGTCCCGACGTCACGTTGATGGATGTCCAGATGCCCGTGATGAACGGGATCGACGCATTGATCGCCATACGCGCGGCGCATCCGCAGGCCAGGGTGATCATGCTCACGGTCTATCGCGGCGAGGCGCAGGCCCGCCAGGCCATTCGCGCGGGCGCGGCCGGCTACCTGCTGAAATCCATGGTGCAGAAGGAGCTGCGCGAGGCGATCCGCATCGTCCATGGCGGCGGCAAATACATCCCGACGCAGATCGCCCTCGAACTGGCGAACGGAGTCGCCGATGACGGGCTGTCCGCGGCCGAAGTCGATGTGCTCAGGCTGGTTTCCAGGGGGCTGTCCAACAAGCGCATAGGCGTTGCGCTGGATGTCCCGGAGGAACTCGTGAAGTCGCGCATGAAGAGCATCCTGTCCAAGCTCTCGGCCAGCGACCGGACCCACGCGGTGATGATCGCCCTCCAGCGTGGAATCATCGACATCGATTGAGAGTGGGAGGACGCGGACTCGAAAGAGTCATGCGATGCGCTACGGATCAGGCTGGTTTCCCGCACCAGAGGGCACTATCGTCCAGGCTAGCCTGAGGAGTGTGTCCTTTGGCGTACTCGCTACAGCGAAGGGAAGCAGATGACCACCAAGCCGCTGATCCGAATCCTGGTGAACCATTCCGATCCGGTCGCGCAGGCCGGGTTGACGTCGGCGTTGAGCACGTATGCCGATTTTGAAGTTGTCGACTGCCGCGACCCGCATGCCCGCTTCGATTCGGACGTCATGGCGGCCGACTTCGAGCGCGGGCTGGAAGCCTTGTCGCCGGCAAGAGATCCGGGTCGACCACTGAAGGTGCTGATCGTCACGACCAACGATCGTGAATGCGACATTCGACGGGCCCTGAAGCAGGGCGCACGTGGCTATATGCTGCAGGGATGTTCGCTGGACGAGCTTGCCGGCGCCGTGCGGGAGGCGGTCGGTGGCAACGTCTATCTCGGGGCCTCCATTGCCCAGCGCCTGGCGGAGAGCATCTATGGCGATCCGCTCACCGCGCGAGAAGAGGAGGTCCTGGGCCACGTCGTCGAAGGCTTGTGCAACAAGGAGATCGCGAAGCAGCTCGATCTCGCGGTCGGGACCATCAAGTCCCATCTGCGCGCCGTCTACGCGAAGCTCGACGTCAAGAGTCGCACGCATGCGGTCGCTGTCGCTCGCCGGCGCGGCCTGCTGCAGGTGCGCGAGGTCTCCCTGCCAGTGCTGCGCGATAAGTGGGTACCACCCGCGCGCAACATCGAACGCGCTGTCGCCGACAACCGGGCCTGAGAAAACTGCGTCGCGTCCGTCGAGGGCGACCGGCGCAAGGCCGGCCGTCAGAACATCTCGATGATCCCGCGCTTCAGGGCGAGCGTGACCGCGTGTGTGCGATCGCTGGCCCCCAGCTTGCCCAGGATGCTCTTCATCCGGGACTTCACCGTCTCTTCCGGCACGTTCAGCGTGGCTGCGACGCGCTTGTTCGAGAACCCGGCAGCGACCAGGCGCAACACCTCGATCTCGACGTCCGTCAGCGTCTCGTAGGCCATGCTGTTGGCGAGCTCGCTGGCGATCTCGGTCGGGATGTAGCGCTGGCCGGAGTGCACGATCCGGATGGTTTCGCGCAGCTCCTTTTGAACCATGCTCTTCAGCAGGTAGCCCGCTGCACCCGCCTTGATGGCGTTGCGTGCCTGCGCGTCGCCGCGATAGACCGTGAGCATGATGAACCTCGCCTGCGGGGACTCCTTGCGGATCTCGGTCAACGTCTCGATGCCATTCATCTCCGGCATCTGGATGTCCATCAGCGTGACGTCCGGCTTGTGGAGCCGATGCAGCTCGATGGCTTCGCGGCCGCTCGAGGCCTGCGCGACCAACTGGATGTCGCTCGCGCCCTCGAGGACGCTCGCAATGCCCTCCCGAAGCAGGGGGTGGTCATCGACGGCGAGGACTGAAATTCGGCTGTCGAGCAAGAGGGGCCTTCGTCTAGGTGAGAGGTGCCCCGGCAATGCGAGCAGAGAGCGAGTTTTGCCGTGCAGGGCAGCGATGAAACCGGTTCTAGCGCCCCGTACTTTAGACCATCGCGTGGTTCCGAAGTAGGGCGACTTCATTCTTGGATAGGCAAGGAAGACTGCGCCATCCGTGGCAGGTGAGCTCACCCCGATACGGGTTGTCTGTACGAGGGGCGAACGATAACTTCTGGGTATGCAGATGCGGTGCGGAATTGCACCGCGCAATGTGTTCCAGACAGGAGTCGATATCGTGCAGACAGGGCTCTACGGAGAGCGATTGGGAAGTTCGTTCAGGCTCGGAATCGCTCCCGCGCTCGTCACCCGGACACGGGGTGGGTTCGATCTCGCCGTCACCGAACTTCGATACGACGCTGCCGGATTCGGCATGTCCGCTCCGCTCGCACCCGACGATGCCTGGCTGGTCGCGCTCCATCTGATCGGGCTGCGTCGCGGCGAACTCTGGCTCGACGGTCAGCTCGCGCGAGCTCGACCGGTGGCGCAGGGGGACCTGTCGTTCTGTGACTTGCAGCGTCGCCCCATCCTCGGCATCACGGACCCCTTCCATCTGCTCGCCTTCTACGTGCCCAGAGGCGCGCTGGCGGAGGTCGGCGACGACCTCGGACGAAAGTCGCTGAAGGACTTCTCGTGTGACGCGGGCCGCCCGATTGGTGACCCGATCGTCGCCAGCCTGGGTCAATCGCTGCTGCCCTTCCTGGCCGCGGGCGTGGCCACCAACCAGTTGTACGTCGACCATGTCTTCCTCGCGCTGCGCAGCCACCTCGCAGTCACCTACGGCGGCATGAACCAGCCGAGGACGCTGCACCGGGGCGGTCTTGCGCCCTGGCAGAGAAAGCGGGCGCTGGACCTGCTGAGTGAACGTCTGGCCGAAGGCGTGCGCCTGGACACGCTGTCCGAAGCCTGCAGCCTGTCCTCCAGTGCCTTCCTGCGTGCGTTCAGGAAGACGATGGGCCTGGCACCGCACCAGTGGCTGCTGGTGCGACGCGTCGAGCGTGCGCGCGACCTGATCCGTGAGGGCGACTTGCCGCTCTCGGAGATCGCGCTCTGCGCGGGGTTCTCCGATCAAAGCCACCTGACAAGAGTCTTCTCGCAACAGATGGGGGTCAGTCCCGGTGCCTGGCGTCGGACGCTGGCGACGAAGTCGGGCGATGCGTCGCCGTGCATGTGGCGCTCGGGTGCGCTGTCGTCGCAAGCATCCGCCTGAAGCGTGCAAGCCGGCCCGGCCCGGACACTCCCGGGCCAGCATGCACGTCATCGGCGCGTGAACAGGCTGGTCACCTGCGGTTGGAGGTGGTTCGTGGCACCGGTTCGCTCGATGATCTCCGCCACCCGGCTGCCGCGCAGGCCGGCGGTCGTCGGCGCGCTGTCCCGCACGAACGTATGGACGCCCGTGACCAGATAGGCCGCCATGGCCTTGACATGGAGCGCCTGCTCTTCCTGCGTGGCTTTGAACGCGTCGCCCTCGAAGAACTGCCGCGCGGTGAGCGGCGTCTCGAAGCCGATCTCCATCACCGCCAGCTTCAGCATGTCGTCGCGAACATGATGGTCGACGGGCGAGGGCGGTTGGGGATTCGCGTTGTCGAAGGGTTCCGGCACGTGCAGGCGCAACTTCAACACCCGTGCATCGGCCGCCAGCGTGGCCGCGAACTTTCCGACCCAGTCCTTGAACGCGGCATCCAGCGAACCGTGCATGTAGACATGGAGCCGGTGCAACTTGTCAGGCCCGTTCGGGGTGGCGTCCGCCTGGCGATCGACGAATGTTCGCGAGCCGTCGGGCAGGAAGAAGGCGGCGTCCCAGCCGAAGACGTTGATCTCGTCCCCGAACAGGATGGGACTGGCCAAGCCGAAGACGCCCATGTCGTCCGCGTTTGGGAAGCCGATCTCGACGGCGCCATCGAGAGGGAACTCGATCCGCGCGACGCCTTTGGGCAGCGGCCAGAGGTTGGCGAAGTTCTCGCGCGAGAAGTGGAACTGGACGTAGTAGCCAAGCCCCGGCAAGCGCGAGCACAAGGGCCCGTGGACATCGCGCCAATAGGCGGTGAACGTCTCCAGGGGAACGCCGGGCAAGCGCTGCACGGGCGAGTAGGTCTGGCAGCGGATGTTCGCGTCGCGCGCGCCGAAGTCCGGGCCGAGGTGGGGTGTGGTCTGGCTCATGGAGGCTCCTTCGCCGGCGCTCATGCGCCCGACTTCTTGTTGCGTTCGATGAGCGCGAGGAGCGCCGCGGGCTCGTAGTACGCGACCCAGATCGAGCGCGCCTTGCCCTTTTCCAGTTGCCAGTGCTCCGAGATCTTGATCATCGATTCCGTGCCCGTAACGCCGACGTTGATCAACGCGACGACATGGTCGTCTTCCGCGGTGATGCTGGCGTAGGAGAAGCGGCTGAAGTCGAGCACCTTGGCGACCTGCGGCAAGACGTCGTTGACGTAGCCATCGGCGCTCGGCGTGTCTCCGCCCCAGGGCAGGTAGTCGGGCACGCTGCAGACGAAGTCGTCGTACAGGTAGCTTCGGATCGCGGCGATGTCGCCGCGCACGCCGCCGGCGTAGAACGCCTTGACGACGGCCTTGTTGATGTCGATCTTTTCGGATTGGGCTGACACGTGATCACCTTGACGTTGGAGGGTTCATGCAACGGAGGCCGATGCCTCGGACTCTTCATGCGGGTGCCCGGATTCGGGACACCGGCACAAGGTGATGCTCTCGCTTGCGTCCGGTCGGGGATTGAACGTGCCGGTCGTTTTGGACGGATCTCGCCCCAGATCCGTCCGACTACGAACTCAGGAAGGAAACGTGGCTCCGAACATCGGATTTCCGCTCTTGGACTGGGCGCGGGTCACCTCGTCCTGAAGCACGTCCCAATGCTCCACGAGCATCCCGTCGTGCATGCGGATGATGTCGGCGGCGATGAGGTTGACAGGGGAGCCGTTTCCCGTGAAGCGCCCGTGGGCGATGACGAAGTCGCCCTCCGCCAGGATCACGTGGTTCTCGTAGCGAGCGGTCGGCGGGAGGCTCCGCGCCAGGGCGAAGAGCCCCTCGCGCCCAGGCGGTATGTGCGCGCTGTGCTGGATGTAGTCCGGAGACCAGAACTTCTCGGCACCGGCCAGGTCGTGCAGGTTGAAGAGCGTGTCGAATGCTTCGAGCACGATGGCCTTGTTTCGTTGGGCCAGGGAATCGGACATGTCTTTCCTTTCGGTTCGAATTGGAACGGTGCAAGGATGCACCGTCGACGACGATGACGGAAGCTCAGGCAACGTTCTTGTAGTCGATCGTCGTTCTTGTCGAAACCGATCAGGAATTGAAAAAGGGGCGACGTCCCACGATCGGACGTCGCCCCTCGTGCGCCGCGGCGGCGCGCGTGACGGATCAGGCCGTCGCGAGTTGCCCGGCGTGGGCCGGATAGTCGGTGTAGCCGACTGCGGTGCCGCCGTAGAACGTGTCGCGGTCATAGGCGTTCAACGGCAAGGCCAGGCGCAGGCGCTCCGGCAGGTCCGGGTTGGCGATGAAGTCACGGCCGAACGCGACCAGGTCAGCCGTGCCTTCCGCGATGATGGCCTGCGCCGATTCCCGATCGAAGCCACCGGCTGCGACGATGATGCCGTGGAAGTGCTGGCGCATCAGGCGCGCCGCCACCGGCGCCTGGTCGCGCGTCTCGTCGATCGAGTTGCCCAGCACGCGGGGCTCGATCAGGTGGAGATAGGCCAGGTTCAGCGGGTCGAGTTGCTGCGCGACATAGGTGAACAGCGCGATGGGGTCGCTGTCCTTCATGTTGCCGAAATGGCCACTGGGCCCGAGGCGAACGGCGACGCGGTCGCTGCCCCATACGGCGATGGTCTCGCGGACGATGTCGAGCAGGAAGCGCGCGCGCTTCTCGATCGTGCCGCCGTAGGCGTCGGTGCGGTGGTTGCTGCCGTCCTGCAGGAACTGGTCGATCAGGTAGCCATTGGCGCCATGGATCTCCACGCCGTCGAAGCCTGCCGTCAAGCCGCGCTCTGCCGCGCGACGGAACGCTTGCACCATCTCGGCGACTTCCGCTTCGGACAGCGCGCGCGCCGGCGAGCTCGGCACCCAGCCGTTGGCGGTGTAGGCGACGCCGTCGTAGTCGAGCGCCGACGGTGCGACAGGGCTGCCGCCATCGGGTTGCATGTCGACGTGCGACTGGCGGCCTGCGTGGTAAAGCTGCAGGAAGATGCGACCGCCCTTGGCATGCACGGTGTCGGTGATCGCGCGCCAGCCGGCGATCTGTTCGTCCGAGTAAAGGCCGGGTGAGCCCAGGTAGCCGTCGCCGCTCGGCGCGGCAACAGTGGCCTCGCCGATGATCAGACCTCCTTCGGAGGCGCGCTGCGCGTAGTACGTCTCCATCAGCTTGCCCGGCTTGGCGCCGGTCTCGGAGCGCATGCGCGTGAGCGGCGCCATCACGACGCGGTGGCTCAGGGTGGTGGGGCCAATCTTGATGGGCGAGAAGAGGTCAGTCATGATGAATCATCCAAGTGAGGGGTTAGCTTTCCCGTAGATCGCGACACCGATTGCCGGCTCGTTCATCGTGTCCGACCGTCGTGGGTGCCTCCTGCAGTCGCACGTCCTGAAGACGCGCGGCTGCCTGAGGAAGGATCTGAGGCTGGTGAAGGGAAAGAAAATGGGTGGACGGTTCCGAACACCTGAGACCCGACAGTCCGCAATCAGCGTGGAAGTCGTCTCTCCTGGCTGATCCTTCGGACCATCCGCCTTTCAGTTGGCCCTTCGCGCCGCGTGATCGCAAGACTCGAAAGAGGCCTTGTCCTTACGACTGAAGACCCGCGGTCGAGTGCGTCCCGCAAACCTGGTCGGCAGCGTGTGCTCCGCCGATTTCGTTCAAGACCCTGCGTGCGATCGACGCGAACATTCGGGCATCGCCAGTCGTCTGGCCATCAACCGGATATCTCGTCATGAACGACCTCTTGCAATTGGCCATCGACGCGCACGGTGGCCTCGAACGCTGGAATCAGTTCCAGCATCTCGACATCGATGTCTCCATCGACGGCGGGATCTGGTACGTCAAGCAGCAGCCTCGCTTGCTGATCGACAAGCGGGTCTCGATGCGGACGCACGAGGAGCACCTCACCGTCACGCCCTTCGGAGGCGATGGACTGCACAGCGTCTTCACGCCGAAGCGATTGACCATCGAGAACGCGAATGGCGACGCGGTCCAGGAGCGCGACGATCCCGAGGCCGCCTTCCGCGGCCAGACGCTCGAGACGGCGTGGGATGCGCTGCACGTCGTCTACTTCTCGGGCGAGGCGCTGTGGACCTATTTCACGATGCCGTTCCTGTACACGACGCCGGGCTTCGCCGTCGAGGAGATCGCGCCCTGGCACGAAGGCGGCGAGACGTGGCGCAGCCTGCAGGTGACCTTTCCCGAGCACGTGGCCACGCACAACCGGCGGCAGATCACGCGATTCGGTGACGACGGATTGATCCGCCGCCACGACTACACGGTCGACATCCTCGGCGGCGCGACCGGTGCGAAGTACACGAGCGGCTATCGCGACTTCCAGGGCATCCGGCTTCCCACCGTCCATCGCGTGTTCGCCTACGACGATGCGATGCAGAAGGTGCCTGAGCCGCTGCTCGTCTCGATCGACGTCTCCAACGCGACTTTTCGATAGCCGCAAGAGGATTACCGACATGGACACCCCTCGATCTCCCGCGAGCGAGCAGCCGACCGCAGTCGTTCAACCCGGCCAGGAATGGTCAGCCGTCATTCGCCGCCCCACGCTCGAGGCGTTCGCGTCGGCGTTCGGAGCGCACGCGTCGATGGACGGATCGGTTCTGGCGGACACGGTCGTCGGCGTGGCCGGCATCCGGCAGGTGTTCGACGCCACCCGACGCATGTACGACGCCATCGCCTTCACCTCCGAGGTGAAGACGCCTGCCCGGGTCTACCTCGAGTGGGAGGGCGTCTTCCAGGGCGCCGCCGTTGCCGGAGTCACGGTGCTGACCAAGGACGCCGCGGGCCTGATTGATCACGTCTACCTGTACCACCGGCCGACCGGCCAGGTGCTGGCGTTCTCGCGGGAATTGCAGCGCCTGCTGTCGCAACCCTGATTTCCCTCCGGCGCCTCGGCGGCGCCGCTCCATTCCAGGTCGAGCGACGCTCGCCGCCAAGAGGTCTCCCATGAAAGTATTGAATCTGGCATTTTCTCGAGGGCTCGTCACGTTGATGCTCGCGATGAGCTTCGCCGGCGTCGCGGTCGCGGCCGATTCGGTCGCGGTCTCCGCTGCGGCTGCGCAAAGGCTCGAGCAGCCGCAGGCCGGCTACTTCCGTATCCGCATCGGCGACATCGAGGTGATCGCGCTGTCGGACGGCACCGCGCCCGTCGGACTGAAGGACGGCCTCGTGCTCGACGCGAAGATCGGCGAAGTCGACCGCCTGCTGGCCTATTCCTATCAGGCGTCTCCCATCGACGTCTCGGTGAACAGCTACCTCTTCCGGACCGCCGGCCGCACCATCCTGATCGATGCGGGCGCCGGCGAGCTCATCGGCCCGACGGCGAACAAGCTGCCGTTGAGCCTGCTGGCCGCCGGCGTGAAGCCGCAAGACGTGACGGACATCTTCCTCACGCACATCCACCCCGACCACATCGGCGGGCTGATGGCCGGCGACCAGATGGCCTTCCCGAACGCCACGATCCATCTGAACAAGAAGGAAGCCGACTACTGGTTCGACGGGTCGAACGAAGACACCGCACGCCAGGCCACGAAGGCGTTCTTCGGAGCGGTTCCCAAGCTGGTGGCCTACAGGGACGCGGGGCGACTGGCAACGTTCGACGGGGTCACGGAGTTCTATCCGGGCTTTTCGTCGCAACCCGCCTATGGCCATACGCCCGGGCACACCTTCTACGTGCTGGAGAGCCGTGGGGCGAAGCTCGTCTTCTGGGGCGACCTGGTGCACCTCACCAGCGTGCAGTTCGACGACCCGGGCGTCGCGGTGAACTTTGACTCGGATCCGGCCATGGCGAAACAGACGCGGCGCATCGCCTTTTCAGCGGCGGCGACCGAGGGCGACCTGGTCGCGGGCGCCCACCTCGACTACCCGGGCATCGGCCGGGTTCGCCGCGAGGGGGATCACTACCGATGGATCCCGGTCGTCTATCGCAACGACGCGGTCTCCAGGTAGTGGTTGTCGAATCGAGCCCGACGTCAGGCGACGAAGTCGATACGCCGGCCCGATTCCGAAGACTCCAACGCCGCATCCAGCAACCGATGCATCCTGATCGCATCCGCAAACGTGGAGGCCGCATGGCGCCCCGTGCTCACGTCGTCGGCGAACGCTGCGTAGAGATGCGCCAGCTCGAGAACGGCAGAAGGCAGCTCCGAAGCGGGCAGCGTGTCGTAGCCTGCGGGCGTCGGCAATACCGCCATCGACAGGTTGTCCCCGTGCGCGCCTTCGATGACGTAGTCGTCACCGACGCCGCCGAAGGCGGAGCGGTTCGTGATCCGGAGGTCGCCGGCATCGCCCGTGATGTCGATCTGCACGCCCGAGCCGTTGCGCTTGCCGCCTTCGATGTGGACGGAGAGCACTGCGTCCGCGCCGATGGTGCCCGTGAGCACGAGTTGATCGGGTGTGGTCGTCGGGATGACCTCGCCCGTCTCGCGGATCGTCACCTGCGGGAACTGGTTCACGAGCAGCGCGTCGATCTTGGTCGGCCAGCCGGTGGCGGTCAGCAGCATGTCGAGGAAGTGCCCGGCGTAGATCGCCACGACGCTGGAGAAGTTCTCCGCGGGTGCCGTCCACTTGAGTGCCTGCGAACGCAAGGCCTGGAAGTAGTTCATGCTGACGTGCATGCGCACCGAGCGCAGCTTGCCGACGTAGCCCGTCTCCAGCAGATGCTGCAAATGCCGGTTGTGCGGCGAGAGTCGGCGCTGCAGGCCGACGATGGTCCGCACCCCGGCCTCATCCGTCAGACGCAGCAGTTCCTGCGAGGTCGCGGTACTGGGCGTCAGCGGCCATTCGCAGTAGACGTCCTTCTTCGCCGCGATCGCCGCGCGCACGGCTTCCTCATGCTGCGGGGCCGTGGTGAGCACGACGACCAGATCCACTTCCGGATGGTTGACCAACTCGTCCAGCGAGTCGACGACGTGGCGGATGTCGTATTGCTCGGCCGCCGCTTGCGCGGCCTCCTTGCGCCGCGCATGGATGGCCGTGATCTCGAATTGCGGCAGCAGGCCGAGCACACGCACGTGGCCGTGCAACGCCCAGTTGCCAATGCCGACAAGTCCGACGCGGATGGGGGAAGCGCGTTCGGCCGCGCCAGGGGTTGTGGTGGTCATCATGAGCTTTCGGGAGTGATGGAGTCGACCGCAAAAGTATGGAGACCGGAACGCGTTCGACCAAGGGGTTGCGGGTCGCGACTCTGCGGACACGCGTGGCTTCAATTGCGTTCGTTCCCTCGGTCGATTGCGGATGCCGAGGTCGTCAGTGTTCGGATCCGGAAGCCCTTTTTCTCGTGCACCCGCGTCCCGATCATTGATGGACGCGCTGCGACAGGGACTTCCGTCAAGGCCACCAGGTCAGCTCGCCGCAACGAGCAGCCCGATCTTCAACTTCAGTGAGTCACTCATGTCGAACGCACAAGCGTCCTCTCCCGGAAGCCTGGCTTCCGTCCCGTCGGCACCTGCCGCCAGCGCGGGCAACTCCTGGCTGGCCGTGCTGTCGGTGGCGTTCAGTGCCGTCGTCTTCTGCACCACGGAGTTCCTTCCCATCGGTCTGCTGCGCTACATCAGCGCTGGCATGCATGTCAGCGAAGGCACGGCGGGCTTGATGGTCACCGCACCAGGCCTGCTCGCCGCCTTCGCGGCGCCATTGGTCGCCATCGGTGTCGGCCGTCTCGATCGCCGCACCGTGCTGCTGGGCCTGTCGGCGTTGCTCGTCCTGTCGAACCTGCTCTCGATGCTCGCCACGAGCTTTCCGGTATTGATCGTCGGACGTGTCTTCTTCGGGATCGGGCTGGGCGGCTTCTGGGCGGTCGGTGCCGGCATCGGCGGGCGACTGGTGGCGCAGAAGGCCGTCGGCCGCGCGACCGCGCTGATCTTCGCCGGTGTCTCGATCGGCATGCTGCTGGGCGGCTCGGGCGGGGCCTTGATCGGCGAGATGTCCGGATCGCGGATGGCCTTCGGGGCCGCCCTGTCGTTGTCCGTCCTCGGCTTCCTGGCCCAGGCGGCGTGGTTGCCGCGCCTGCCGGTGGCCAGGCGCATGCCGGCGCGTGAGCTGCTTGGCATCGTTGCGACGCCTGCGGGGCGCGTTGGCCTCGTCGCGATGCTGCTTGTGCTGTGCGGCCAGTTCGCCGCGTACACCTACATCACGCCCTTCCTGGCTAACCACTCGCACTTCGATGCGAAGGCAATCTCCGCGATCCTGCTGGGCTATACGCTGATCGGGCTCGTCGGCAACTTCATCGGTGGCCATGTCGCCGGGCACAGCGTCAAGACGACGCTCGCGGCGACGATCGTGCTGTTCCTGGTGTCTGTCAGCCTGCTGCCCATGGTGGGCGGCTCGCAAGGCTGGACGCTGGCCCTGGTCGCCGCGTGGGGGCTGGCCTATGGCGCCATGCCGCTCGCGTTGCAGATGTGGATGGCCCAGGCCGCACCGCACGCGCCTGAAGGTGGCATGGCCCTGTATGTCGCCAACTTCCAGGCGGCGATCGCGCTCGGCTCGTTCGTCGGCGGGGTCGTTGTCGATCACCTCGATGTCCTGGACGCACTCACGATCAGCGGTCTGCTGGGCGTTGTGTCCCTGATCGTGCTCTATGCGTTCAACACAGCGAATGCGACCGCCGCCGCGAAAGCCTAGGCGCGTCTCGTTCTTTGCCGCGGCGTCGGCGCAACCGACGGGGCGGCCGTCGCTTTCGAGGTCTTGGTCGGCCTGGATGAGGAGGGCAGCAGATGCGCGGACAGGAATTCCACGAAGGCCCGCAACTTCGGCGAGAGGTAAGGGCTGGCCGGCCAGACCGCCCGGAACGTGCCGGTGTGCTCGACGTGGTCGGTGAGCACCTGGACCAGGGAGCCTTCCGCCAGCTGGCGGCGCCAGGCGAAGTCGGGCACGCACGCAATGCCGAGGCCGGCCTCGGCCAACGCGATGAGGGGTTCGATCGAGCTGCAGGTCGACATCACCGGCACCGTCACGTCATCGACGCCCGCGGCCGCCTTCAATGGCCAGCGCTCCAGCTTGCCGTTGGTGGCGAACCGGTGGTGCAGGCAGACATGGCGGACAAGATCCTCGGGCTTCTTCGGCACGCCGGCGCGCTTGAGGTAGATCGGCGAGCCGACCAGCTGAAGATGGTAGTTGCCGAGGCTGCGCGCGATGAGTCGCGAGTCGGTCGCCTCTCCCGTTCGCACCACCACGTCGAAGCCGTCGTTGACGACGTCGACGAGGTGATCCGAAAAGTGAAGGTCGAGTTCGATCTCCGGATAGGCCGCCATGAATTCGCTGAGCGTCGGCATCATCAACGTGCCGACCGAGGGAAGGCTCACGCGCAGACGCCCGCTGGGACGGCTCTTCGTTTCGGCGAAGCCAGTCTCTATCGCCTCGATCTCGGAAAAGATACGACGGCAGCTTTCCAGGAAAAGCTGGCCTTCCTCGGTCATGCGCACGCTTCGCGTACTGCGATGGAACAGCCGCACGCCCAAGCGCTTCTCGAGGCGAGCGATCGCCTTGCCCACCGCCGACGACGACAACCCCAGTTGATTGCCGGCCTCGGTGAAGCTGCGAGCCTCCGCCGCGCGCGTGAACACCTTCAGGGAACTGAGGTTGTCGAGGTTGTCCATTGATTTGCGACCTGGAAGTCCGGCTGATTTCTCACTATAGCGCTCGCTGTCCATAGTGTCTTGCAATCCACGAGACACGCTCAATGATCTTCTGCCTGGTTCAGGCAGCCAAGGAAACGTCATGACTCGGTCCACCGGAACACTGCCCTCGTCCTCCGGCATACCGCCCGCCGTCTACTGGCTGGCGCTCGGAGCCTTTGCGATCGGCACGGAGGGGTTCATGATCTCGCCGCTGTTGCCCGGCCTGGCCGCCGACTTCGGCGTCTCGATCCAGTCCGCCGGGCAGCTGGTCACCGCCTTCGCGCTCGCCTACGGCGTGAGCTCGCCGATTCTCACGGCGCTCACGGGAAGCCTCAATCGCCGCGCGCTGTTGCTCGGCGGGATCGCGGTGTTCGCCGTCTCCAATCTGCTTGCCGCCTGCGCGCCGGGCTTCTGGGGTTTGATGGGCGCACGCATCCTGTTGGCGTTGTCGGCCGGCGTGTTCGTCCCGGGAGCCAACGCGCTGGCGGGGGCTGTCGTGGCACCGGAACGGCGTGGGCGCGCGATCGCCGTGGTCAACGGCGGCATCACCGTCGCGATTGCCCTCGGCGTGCCCCTGGGTGGCCTGGTGGGCCATCACCTCGGGTGGCGCATGACCTTCGTCGGAGTGGCTGTCCTCGCAGCGATCGCGACCGCCGGCGTCCTCTTCGGCGTGCCGCGCGATATCGGCCGGGGCCTGCCGGTGGCCACGCTGTCGCAACGCGTGGCGGTCGCTGCGCGGCCGGCCGTGCTGGTGACCTTGCTGTCGACCGCGTTGTGGGCGACCGGAGCCTATACGGTCTACACCTACCTGTCGCCGCTCCTGACGTCGGCGACGGGCCTGTCCGGCGCCGCGGTCAGTGGTGTCCTGTTCCTCTGGGGCGTTTCCGCGGCAATCGGCGTCGTGTCGGGCGGATTGCTGAGCGATCGGATCGGACCACTCAAGGTCATCGTTCCCGCGATCGCGCTCATGGCCGCGGCGTTCATCGCACTGAGCGTCAGCCAGGCCTTCCTGTCGCCCGGCGTCGCGGTGTTACCCGTCCTCGCGGCAATCGCGATCTGGGGGCTGGCGCATTGGGCCTTCTATCCCGCGCAACAGGCCCGTCTCATTGACATCGCCGGTGTTTCGGTGGCGCCGATCGTGCTGTCGCTGAATGCCTCGTTCATGTACATCGGCTTTTCACTCGGCGCGGCCTTGGGTGGTGCGGCCCTCGCTCGAGCCGGTGTCGGCAGCCTGGGATGGGTTGCCGGCGCCTGCGAACTCCTGGCTGTCGCGTTGACCTGTGCGCTGGCGCTGCATCGCGCTCGCGCTATCAATGCCGTTCCGGCGCAGGTGGTCTAGCCGCGCGCAATGAAGCGGTCGGTGCGCGCGGCCTGCAGAACGGCCAACGCATCGTCCGCCATGATCGCCACCGGGGCCGCGCAGTCCAGCCAGGCATTCGGCGCTGCGAACCACATCGCGAGCTCCCAGTTGTCGAAGACGTCTCGCAGCTCCTGGATCACGTCCGAGAAACAGGGTCGGATCGACATCTCCGCGAGCTGGAACTGGAACGCCGGCATGAGCGTCTGGGCGCGCCAGGAGATGCTGATGACGGAGCGCGAGACGATCCAGCGTGCCAGCCGGGAGATCGGCTGGTCCACAACACTGCGCAAACGCTGCGCCACTTCGTCGGTGCACACGAATCCGCCGTGGGATCGGAAAGCGTGGTTCATCGCCTCGTACTGGATCCGCTCGATTCGCTCGAAAGCCGAGCTGACGTTGCTGGAGTTTCCGAAGACCGCGCCACGCAGCGTGGGGGTCATCGGTTCGACGTGGGTGATGCAGATGGGAACGGTCTTGTTCATGGGTTTGCTCCTGGCAAGTCGTCTTGGCGTGAAGCTTGACTTTCCTTGTTCCCTGTCCGCTGCGAAACGTCCTCGGGATGTGCGCGTCGCCAGTCGAGAGGCGCAGCAGAGATGACTCGGATTGGCGTCCCCGTTGCCGAACGTGTGGGCGGACAGCGCGATCTGGCGCTTGCACGAAGTCGCGATGGCGACCTGCCGCGACGCGGCCTATGCCGGAAGGCGGCGTTGCCTCCGCCACTTCGGAGCGTGTTGCTGAGGCTCGGTCGTCGATAGGCTGGCTGGCACCAATGCCTTCGTGTCCGAGATCCCGGGTCTCGACGCGAACTTGCCAAGCGCCGCGAACACGGCCAACCATCGAGGATCTGCAATGAACAAGCTCACTACGGCCGCGGGCGCTCCCGTCGTCGACAACCAGAACACCATGACGGCAGGCCCGCGCGGGCCGTTGCTCCTGCAGGACGTCTGGCATCTCGAGAAGCTGGCGCATTTCGCGCGCGAAGTGATCCCTGAGCGTCGAATGCACGCGAAGGGGTCGGGCGCCTTCGGCACGTTCACGGTGACCCATGACATCACGCGCTACACCAAGGCCCGGATCTTTTCCAACGTGGGCAAGAAGACCGACCTCGCCGTTCGATTCTCGACGGTCGCGGGAGAGCGCGGGGCCGCTGATGCCGAGCGGGACATCCGCGGATTCGCCGTCAAGTTCTACACGGAGCAGGGCAATTGGGACCTGGTCGGCAACAACACGCCGGTGTTCTTCCTTCGCGATCCACTCAAGTTCCCCGATCTCAACCGAGCGGTCAAGCGCGATCCTCGCAGCAACCTCCGAAGCCCGGACTCGAACTGGGATTTCTGGTCGCTGCTGCCGGAAGCGCTGCACCAGGTGACCATCGTGATGAGCGATCGCGGCCTGCCGAAGTCCTACCGCCACATGAACGGGTTCGGCAGCCACACCTACAGCTTCATCAACGCCGACAACGAGCGCTTCTGGATCAAGTTCCACTTCGTGACGCAGCAGGGCGTCGCGAACCTCACCGACGCGGAAGCCGCTGCGCTCGTCGGCCGCGATCGGGAGAGCCATCAACGCGACCTGCTCGAAGCGATCGACCGACACGACTTCCCGCGCTGGACTCTCCACGTGCAGGTCATGCCTGAGAAGGAAGCGGGAGCTTACCGGTTCAATCCTTTCGACCTCACCAAGGTCTGGCCGCATCGCGACTATCCGCTGATCGAGGTCGGCGTCATGGAACTCGACCGGAATCCCGACAACTACTTCGCGCAGATCGAGCAACTGGCTTTCACGCCCGCGGCCGTGGTTCCGGGCATCGGGTTCTCTCCCGACAAGATGCTGCAGTCGCGGCTCTTTTCCTACGGCGACGCTCAGCGCTACAGGCTGGGCGTCAATCATCACCAGATCCCGGTGAACGCGCCTCGTTGCCCCTTCCACGGCTACCACCGCGATGGCGCCATGCGTGTCGACGCCAATGCCGGAGCGACGATCGGCTACGAGCCCAACGGCGTCGGGCAGTGGGCCGAGCAGCCCGAATTCCGCGAGCCGCCGCTCGACGTCGATGGCGCCGCAGACCACTGGGACCACCGCGCCGATGCGGACTACTACTCGCAGCCTGGAGCGCTTTTCCGACTGATGATGCCTGAGCAGCAGCAAGTGCTTTTCGACAATACGGCGCGTTCGATGAGTGGGGCGTCCGACACGGTGCAGGGCCGGCACGTATTCAATTGCACGATGGCCGACGAGGCTTACGGCAGAGGGGTTGCCGACGCGCTCCTGCGTGCCGAGGCCTCCCGGGCCACCAAGGCCGCCCCCTTGAAGGCGCACTCCCGATCTTCAGAGTGAGCGGCGCTGCCTCCGACGAGGCAGGCCGGCCACTGCCTCGAGAGGCTGGCGTCTGAGGCCGGTCGGTCCGATTCTTTGTCTGTGCCCGGATCGTCCCTGGGCGAACGAAGGAGAACGGTCATGCAAGTCCAAACGCATACCTCTGTTGGTGCCGCTGCAGGCCAGGCCTGTTTTGGCCGGCGTCGCGATGACGCGCGCTTGTCGACCTTGATGTCGAGCTTCGGCGAGCTGGGCGGTGTCGCCTCGTCGGACGAAGTCATCAGCTTGATGCGTCCCTATTGGCGGCAACCGATTTCGATGCTGGCGCGTTGGATCGTCACGCGCCAGCTCGTGAACTTCAACTGGCGTGCGCAGTTGCTGCTGCCGCTGTTCCAGTTCGATCGCCCCCGGATGACGCCACGCGAGGGTGTCGTCGATGCGGTCCGGGTGCTTGCGGAGGGACTCGACGACGAGGCGATCGCACTTTGGTTCGTGGAGCCGAATCCGAGGCTTCGGGGCGCATCGCCGATGTCGGTCGAATACTCGGACCCTGATGGTCTGCTGGAAGCAGCACGCCATGCCCAGGAGTTGCGAAAGCGGCTGGAGTGGCCGACTTGATCAGCACCGCTCATTCGAGTCAACCCGCTTCAGTCCAAGTGTCGTGGCGCGCGAACCGATGGGTTCGTACGCTTGAGTTCTTCCTTCCTTCAACCTTTGGAACTTCCATGATCAAGAATCTCCTCGCCTGCATGATGCTGGCCACGACTGCAATGAGCGCTTCTGCGCAGTCCGCTGCCGCCATGACCCGCGCCGCGCCGGTCGCGGCTCCTGCGGACGCAGCGTCGTCGCCGGCGAAGCACAAGTGGCTCAAGAACCTGAAGGCCCGTCACCCCGCGGCGTCTGCCGTCGACCCGGAGGCGTCGACGTTCAAGAAGGGTGGTCAGTAAGCCTGGACGTTTGTTGATGATGGGGCGATCGGCGAGATCCTGTCTCGCGCGAGCCTCACGCGGTCAGGATCGACGACCCCACGGCCGGATGCGCGTCCACCAGGTGCCTGCCGCCGGCGAACTGCTCGCTCTGGGCAACGTCAGGGTGACGACGGTGCCTCCCGTTGCGACGGTTTCAATCTTGAGATCACCGCCGATTCGAGTTGCGCGCTCGTGCATTCCGGCGATTCCGAAATGACCGGGTCGGCCTAGCGCAAGCAGGCTCGGATCGATGCCATCGCCATCGTCCGCAACGCGCATCACGAGGTCTTTGGAATAGACGAGCGTCACCGACAGGTGCCGGGCGTTCGAGTGCGTGCGTGCATTCGTGATGGCCTCGGATCCGATCCGGAAGACTTCATCCTGGAGGATTGGGTGCATGTCGAATGCGTCGCCTTCTGTGACGAGGACTGCGCGCACGGCGGCCGCCTCATTGCATCTCGCGACCTCGTTCTCCAACGCCACGGCAAGGTCACTCGACTCGTCTCCTGCGAGGCGCAGGGATTGCAGCGCTGCCCGGCCTTCCTCGACCGCCTGGCCAAGCCAGGTCGAGATGCCTTCGATGGCGCGACGCTGCGCCCCGGGTCTCTCAGGCCCTTCCAGCGCGACATCGGCGATCATCTTGCTTGCCTGGATGGTCTGAAGCAGGGTGTCATGGAGATCCCTCGCAAGACGTGTCCTGTCTTCCATCCTCTCGTCATAGCGCGCCGCGGTTTCACGCTGTACTTGCCTGATCCGTACCGAATAGACCGTCCACATGGATCCGACCAATGCGAGCAGGGCGGCGACGCGAAACCACATTGTCTGATACCACGCAGGCAGAACCGTGAACTCCAGCGCGGCGCCATCTTCCGTCCATGTGCCCTCCTTGTTGAGCGCGACCACGCGAAATCGGTAGCCTCCTGGGCGGAGATCGTTGTAGAAGGCCGCCCTTCGCGCTCCTGCGTCTTGCCAATCCGGATCAACACCGTCGAGGCGATATCGGAACCGCAGCTTCTGCGCGTTCGCAGGGCTGAGTGCGGTGTATCTCAATTCGACCGTCCGTGTCAGCGCAGGAAGTCTGAGCGGCGAGCCCAGGGAAACCGGCGAGTGGTCTGCGACGAACTCTTCGATGCGTACCTGCAGCATCGGCCTGTATGGCGAACGAGCGGCAGGGTCGATCGTCTGGACAATGTTCCCGTTCGCAAACCAAAGCCGGCCGTCGGTCGACTTCGTCGCTGCAGGACTGAACGGCGTACTCGAGGCGAGCACGCCATCGAAGACATCGAACAGCCGGGTGGCGACTTTGCTGGTGCTGTTCTTCCACCACTTCAGGATCTCGATCCTCGGCACCTTGATGAGCCCGCAGGATGCATACGCCCACACGTTCTCGTCGTTGTCCAGAACGACCGAGTAGATGTCTTCGCAAGGGAGGCCGCTCTTGGCATCGAGCAGTTGTCCGCGGTGGTCCTTCCAGCTGAAAAGACCGTGCTGCGTGGCGGCCCAGAACGACCCATCAGGGTAAGTCGAAAATTGCTTGACGGAGGTACCGGTCGCTGCGACGGTCTTCCAGATGCCGTCTCGAAAGCTGAGCACAGCCGTCTCCGAGCTGATGAGGAGTCCCCCTGTCGGATCTGCGGCCATGGAACGGATCGGGAACGAGGCCGGGACAGGGATGTCCAGGAACTTTTTCGTCGGTGCGTCGAAGCGAGACAGACGGTAGGGACGACCCGCACGCAAGGCCCAGACGTTGTGGTCGGTGTCGCCCACCATGGCCAGCATCGACGCGTTGGTGGACGCGTCGTCGCGGGCGACCTTCGCGAAGGTGGCGTCCGAATAGGTGAAGATTTCGCCGTCGATGCCTAGCCACAGAAGCCCAGGAGCTTGTTCCCAAAGCGTGGTGACCCGCACGCCGGGAAGACCGTCTTCGCGACGGATGGCAGAGAGCGAGTCGCTTCGCAGCGTCGCCAGCCCATTTCTGCCACCCATCCAGACCGCGCCGTCCTTGGAGGCCGTGACCGCACCCACGTAGTCGGACGGCAGCCCCTGGCGCTGCGAATAGCTGACGACGGGAAGCTTCCTGAAGCAGTCCAGACCTTTGGTGGTCGTGACCCAGACGTTGCCCTCCAGATCCTGCAGCATCGAGGTGACGACGTTGCCGGTCAGGCCGTCGGCTTCGGCGAAACGATCAGCTTTCTGATGATGAACACGGACGAGCCCCTCGCCTTCGGTGCCGATCCACACCGATTGATCCTGTTCAGCCATCAGGGTGCCGACCGCGAGCTGACTGCTGTCGATTCCCGGAACCTCCGCCTGGCTCCACTGGCCGCCGCGCAGACTGAGCAGTCCCAGTCCCGGCCCTTTGAGCGATATGCCGACCAGGACCGAGCCATCGTTGCGAGCAAGCATGGATCTGACAATGCCGGTCGCGTCGATGGATCGCGTGCCTTCGGGCCGAAACGCCTCATGGGCCTCGGGACTCCAGCGAAGCACTGCGCCTCCTTCCTCCAGCCAGATCTTGCCGCTGCCATCGGACACCAATGCGCCGGCCTGATTGGCCTGGATGCCGCTTTCCTTCCCGAAGCATCTGACCTTGGCCTCGTCAAGATTGCAGAGCGGACCAGCGTCCTTGGCTATTCGGGAGCGCGTGAACCAGATGGCGCCGTTTTTCGTCTGGACAATGGCGTCGATGTAGCCTGTTGCCGTCGCATAGCGACGCAGCCGGCCGTCAAGGATGCTGAGCAGGCCGCCCGATGTGCCCACCCATAGCGTGCCGTCGCTCGTCGCCAATAGCGTCGTGACCTTCAGCGACTCTCCCGGAAAAGGGACGAATCGCACGCCGTCGAAACGGAGCAGGCCTGATTGCGTCCCGATCCAGAGATAGCCATCGGGCGTCTGGGCGAGGGCGTTCGGATTGCCGCTGAACGCGCCGTCCTGGATTCGCCAAGCGGTGTGTCCGTACTGCGTCAAGGCCTCGTTGAGCTCTGCGCCGGAGGCAGGAGACCCGCAAGCTAATAGCATGAATGCGGCGATCAAGGCGAAGCATTGCGACACGCGGCGGTTCATCTCGGCAAGACCGCGCGATCGGAACGATTGCCTCGACAGGTGGCGACCACGCGCGCACCAGGAGTCTCTTCGCACCGACGCGCTAATGCACCGATGGCCTCGCTGGACGACGACAGTCGGTTCACCCGTTCACTTTCGGTGAAAAGATCAGGACAAGAATCGATGACCCGAGGGCCAGGCCCATCACTCCGAACATGACGGTCGGGCCACCGGCCGCGAGGATGGGGATCAGGACGATCGGCGCGGCGGCCGCGCCCACGCGGTTCATCGTCCAGGCCCTGGAGACAGCCCTGGCTCGAACCCCCGCTGGGAACAGTTCCGACGCGTAGACGTTGATGGTCGGGATGTAGAGCGAGGCACAGAGCAGGAGCGTGAAGCTGCTTGCCACCAACCAGATGGGTTGGCTTGTGACGTCGAAGACCGCGCCCGCGACGAACATGCCGATCGCGCAGAGACTCATTGCCCAGCGCCGATCGACGCGGTCGATGCCGAAGGCCGCGATGACTGTTCCGAGAACCGGGCCGAGCGTAGATAGGCCCAGATAGAGCAGGGTGTCGGACAGCCGAATGCCCTTCTCGATCAACAGCGCGCCGCTCAGCAGCGGGAAGGCAACGATGGACCAGGGACTGAGAAAGAAGAGGGCACCGACCAGCGCCAGGCGCCTCAGCGAGCGTTGTGTCGAACCATCTGAAGGAGTGGCGGGATCTGGAAGCGAGCGAGTCTCGGCTCCTGTGGGAACCGTCGGAGGCTTGAGGCGATAGACCACCGGCGATCTCTCGATCAGATCGCAGGCGGTCTCGGCCTCCGAGAGTCGCCCTTTTGAGGCGAGCCAGCGCGGCGACTCCGGCACCCGCATGGCGAGCCACGCAGCGAGGGCCGAGCACGCGCCACCGAGCAGCAGGGCCCATCGCCAGGAGTCCAGGCCTAGCGGTCGAATCGGATTGAGAGTGTGAATGAGGAAGATGCCGGCGGGTGGTCCAAGAAGCGAGAGGCCCGAAACGACCAGCACGAACATGCCTCGTCGGTGAGACGGAAGTGATTCTGCGAGGAAGGCAATCATGAGCGGTGGATAGGCGCCGAACGCGATTCCGGACAGGACACGGGACAGCGCCAGAGACTGGAATCCGGGCGTGAACGCGGCGACGATCGAGGTCGCGGTCAGCGCAACGAGCACTGCGATCATCGAGATGCGGCGACCATACTTGTCCCCCATCCACCCCCCCAAAGGAGCGCCTGAGATCGCTCCGATGTAGACGGCCGAGAGCAACCAGGACAGGGCTCGGGGCGTGACTGCGTTGGGTGGCGCCGAGAAGATGGCCGAGAACGCGCCACCCATGGACATCTCCATGCTGTCCATGGCCAGCCCCAACGCACAGACGGCGATGAGAAGAGCCTGGACTCTCGTGACAGAGCTGCGGTCGAGTCGATCGTCGATGGCGTCCGATCTCGCAGCGTGCGCGGCGGTGTCTGCGCTGGGCATCTCGTGCCCCGCAGCCTGCACTGCGTGAATCGAAGTCGCAACTTCCGTCATCTTCATTTTCCTTGTGCCTTCGCGGCCCGTCTCTAGAACTTGTGCCGTATCCCGGCGACCACGGCATGCTGCTCGCTGCCGCTGGACGGCGCCGTCGTGAACAGCACCGCCCGGGTGCCCGGGCCCGAGGCGAGTTCCTTCACCACGTAGAGGTACAGGTCCGTGCGTTTCGACAGGAAGTAGTCCGCAGCCAGTGCGGCGCGCTTCCATGACGCCGGGCCCATGGAGGAGTCCGCGACACTGGCGGCGTAGACCAGTCCGCTGCTCGTCGCGTACCGGGCGGCGAGGCTCCGGTTTTGCAGGACTTCCTTCGCTGGCCCCTGGGCGTAGCGAGTCTCGGTGATCAAGCCCATCAGCGACCAGGCTCCGACGGTGTAGCCCACGCCGGCGCCGTAGTTGTCGACGTGATCCGCAACCACCGGTGCGGCCGCCACGTTGGCCGACATGGTCGGAACGCCGAAGAACTCGGGCACGCCCAATGTGGCGAACGGTGCAACCGGGGCGTTCTGCATCAGTGTCGCGGCCGCCGCCATCGACCAGCCGTTCGAGGAGTACTTGCCCAGGAAGCTCGAGGCGCTGGGCGTGTGCGCTGCCCCCGAAGTCTCGCGCAGGCTGTACATCGCACCGATGGCCATCGCATCGGTCGAGAAGACGTATTTCAAGCTGTTGTCGAGGCGCTGGCCCGAGACCCTGTCGTTGTCCCCAAGATTCCAATCGAGCGTTCCTGTGCCTTGCCAGACGCCATGGAACGCACCCAGGTCGGCCATGAAGTCGTACTGCCTGCCCGCCGTGAACGTGCCAAGAGGAGAACTGAACCCGAGATAGACCTGCCGCCCGAAAGGCGCTCCGCCTTGCGCGAATCCTCCCGTGTCCAGGTTCAATCCTGTCTCGATGACGAAGATCGTTCGCAGGCCGCCACCCAGGTCTTCGGATCCTTGAAAGCCGAGCCGCGGCCCTTGCTGGTCGCCGCTGTCCTGGGAGATGCGACGTCCTCCGCCAAAGTTGTCGACGTACTTGACGCTGACATCGGCCAGGCCGTAGACGGTGACCGAACTCTCGGCTCTTGCCGCGCCTGGCAGCGCCACCGCGCCGAGCAAGACGACAGGCAAGCCGCAATGAACGAACAGGCTGCGGCTCATCTCGAGCGCAGCTTCTCGAGCTGCTCTGCGGCGGCTCGCAAATCAGGCGTGGCAAATCCCTCGGTGAACTGGCCCAGCGTCGCCGCCAGCAGCTCGACCGCCATCGAGGCCTCTTCGGGTCGATTCGAGAGGGCCGCGATGCTTGTCGCCGCACGCAACTCCCAGGAGAGCGCGCCCTGCGCTCGGGCGAGCTGTAGCGCGCGTCCGAACAAGGCCAGTGCCTGTTGCCTGCCCTGTTCGGTCTCCATTCGTGTGAGGTGGTAGCCGCGTGCACGAAGTACCTCGGGTTCGCACCAGGGGGACAGTCCTGCATCGGCTCGAAGCACGATCTCCGGATCCAGCAGATCCGAACTGAACGTTGCCATCAGTTCGAGCTGACGCGCGCCGCAGATTGGTTCGCGCCAGTCCGGTCGCATGGATCCTTCTTCCAGGAATTCGAGGGTATCCAGGTGGAATCTGCCCCATGCGCTCCAGAAGCCGAGGGCATGCCGCAACGCCAATTCGGACAGTGCCAGCGCAGCCCTCTTCGCTTCGTCTCGACGGCCAGCCCACAAGGCCACGACGCACAGGCCATGCAGGCAGGCGCAGCTCGTCAGGTCATGCAGCGACTTGCGCGCCACATCGACCGCGTCCCTGGCCATGGCCAGCGCCCGGTCGGGCAGTCCCTGTATCCAGAGGACGCGCGCGAGATTTGTTCTTGCGATCGCCTCATGCTCGAGCTGAGGTCTCTCGCCCGAGCTGGTGCTGGGCATCAGAAGGATGCTTGCCAATGCGCGTTCACCCCGCGCGCGCGCGTCGACGAGTCGTCCCACATGCAGAAGCGACACCAGAAGCATCCTGTCGATGGCGATGCTTGTCCCTGCCGCGCCAGGCCCCGCGAGCGCCTCGTATTTGTCGGCCAGGCCAAGCGCGTCGGCGTAGCGACTGGTCAGGCAACGATGGAGCCAGAGTCCCCACAGCGCCATGAGATGGTCTCGATGGCAATGCAGGCTCTCCGCCATCGCGATCGCCTGTTCGAACGCGGCCAGGGATACGGTGTCCGGGCCAAACACGTGCAGGCGTGCGTGCCCGAGAGCGGCGGTGACTCGAAGCAGATCCGGGTCGCCAGGTTGCCCCGAGGGGCTGACCTGTGCGTCCTTCGCTCGCTCGCAATACTCGGCGACTGCGGAGAGTTGGAACCACAGCTGGACAGAGCCCGCGAGAAGCCTCAATTGCAAGCCTGATTGGTTCCGGCAGGTCGCCAGCCAATCGAGGGCCGATCGCACTTCGTCAAGACACGGCGCGTATCTCGAGAGCCAGGCTTGCGACGACTTGTCGAGCTGGTCTGCGTCAGCGGCCGCTAGCAGTCCGACCGTCAGCTCCGCGTGTCTTCTCGCGATGCAGGGGTGATCGCCCTGTGCCAGCAAGCGGGTACGCGCATATTCCCGCGTTGCGCCGAGGAGCCGGTACTGAACTCCGCTCGGCCCGGGCTCTACCGAGACAAGTGATTTCGTCGCAAGCTGCCCGATGAGCTCCCGCGCGGAATGGCCGGTGTCAGCGTCGTCATTTGACGCGAGGTGCACGCCGCTGGCCAGGGAAAATCCACCCGCGAACGTCGACAGGGTGCAGAGCATGCGCTGCTCGTCGGGCCTGAGGCTGTCGAAGCTCCAATTGAAATTCGCGCGCAGCGAGCACTGGTTTGGGACATCCACGCGCCGCTCGTCCGCGAGCATGTCGAATCCGTCGTCGAGTTGCTCGAGAATGCCCGCCATGCCGAGATGCTCGACACGGTGTGCCGCCAGCTCGATGGCCAGGGGAACGCCGTCCAGGCGACGGCATATCTCCAGCATGAGGCCGACGTCGTCCGATGAAGGCTGGAAGTTGCCGCTGGCTGCGGACGCGCGGTCCCAGAACAGCTGCACGGCGGAGAACGAGAGTGCCGACTCGAGCGAAGAGGGCGCATCCGGCGGTGGTACGGCGAGCGGTCCCAGCCTGTGGACTTGTTCGCCCTGTATTCGCAGAGGCTCTCGACTCGTGGCGAACAGCCGCGCGCGAGGCGCCTTGCTCAACATGTCTTCGGCCAGCATCGCGACCAGATCGATGACGCCCTCGCATCCATCCAGCAGTAACAGCAAGTCACGGTCATGCGGCGATCCCGCGAGCCACTCGACCGACTGCGCAGCTGCGCTCGAACTGCCCAGCGCCTCGGCGATGCGGGCAGAGGCGATCGCCGGGTCCGCCAGTGCGCCCAGATCGACATGGCGGACATCCTGGGAATGGCGCGACATCGCCGCGGCGGCGACCTTGATCGCGACCGCGGACTTGCCAACACCTCCGGGGCCGACGATCGTGACGACCCGGCAGCTTCGGAGTTCCTCGTCAAGTTCGGCGACGGCGGACTCGCGTCCCACCAGTGTCGCCAGACTCATCGGGAGGCCGGCAGCCTTGCGCGCGGGAGGTGGAGCCGGCTGCGCTTCGCTGGCCTTGGTGACCGGCGCTACGAAGCAGTAGCCCTTGGTCGGCAAGTTGAGTATGAACTGAGGGTCGCCTCGGCCGTCGTCGCCAAGCGCGCGGCGTAGCGCCGCGACCTGGACGCGGAGGTTGATCTCCTCCACGACACGGCCTCCCCAGATGCGAGTGATCAGTTCGTCTCGGCTGACGAATTGGCCCGCGTATTCCACCAGTTCGATCAGGATGTCGAGCGCCCTGCCGCCGAGGCGCACAGGATGGCCTTCGGCCATCAGAAGGCGCCGATCGGCGAGCAATGTGAAACTCCCGAAGCTCCAGGCTATGGCTTCCACGACGATCCTCCAGCCCACGGTCCGCCATGGCCGGCGTGACGGAAACTCAATGAATCTTCCCCTGCGCAAAATGGTCGGCGGCATCCGGCATGGCCGGAACGTTCGCGGCCGTATCTACTTCAGCGAGTAGGCCTTGACTGCGACAACGACGCCAGTGAATCGCTGTGAATCGTTGGGAAGATATCTCTCGGGAGGATCAGGTGACCGTGCGAAGAGAGCCGCTGAGCTCCATCAGAAGGCGCTTGGCCTGCAGGAGATCGGCCGTTCCCCGACCTTGGGGGATGCGCTCATGGACGGCTGAAACAAGACGGTAGGCCTCGTCATGGCGAGACTGCCCTTGCCACAGCCTGGCCAGGCTCATCGCCGCCCGAAGCTCCCAAGCCACCGCGTTCTGCTTCTGCGCAAGGGCCAGGGCAGACTTGAAACGAGCCTCAGCCGTCCGTTCAGCATGCGTGCCGGATTCCAGGCGAAGCGCGCGCTCGCCTGACAAGCGCTGCAGCTCCGGCGCACACCAGGAAGACTCGAATCCCCGTTCCGGATCGAATGCGTCGACGAGCGCCAGTGCCGGTTCGATCGTCATCAGGTGATCGACCAGGAACAGCCCGTACTGCGAGGCCGATTGAACGAACTCGCTCGACACCGCCCTGAGCCGGCCGTCGTCGCGGTGGTCGAGCAGTTCACCGAGAGCCTGAGCCCAGGGTAGCCACAGGCCGCGGAGCGCGTGATCCGACGCCTGCTCACGGAGAAGTTCAATCAATCCTCGAGCCTTGCCCACGTCGCCCGACCATAGGGCTACCGGGCACGCTGCGAACGCCAAGGTCAGGCAAAGGCTTTGCGGCTCGTCGAACTTCGCGAACCCGATGGCTTCGTCCGCCACGGCGGCAGCCAGCTCCGGCCGCCCTTGCATCCAGTGGATCCGGGACAGGATGATCCGCATCGAGATCCTGAAGTCGGTCGTGCCCGTAATGCTTTTCAGAGGTCCGCGACGAACCCCGCTGCTCATGACCCGTTCACATTGGACGCGAGCGCGATCGTGGTCGCCGCTGAAGTGAGTGACCTGGGCCTGGACGCGATCGGCGATGATGGACGCCATCGGGTCGTCCGATGCCTGCGCGATCGCGGCAAAGCGCTCGCCATGCTTGACCAGCCCCGTGTAGTCGCCCGCGGTCCAGGATCGGAGGAACTGCAGGATCTGCGAATCGATCTGCAGCCAGGAACCTCCGCTGTCGACCCCCAGCCTCTTCGCCTTGGCAACCTCTTCCAGCAGCCAGTCGCTCGCTCCCTGCTGGCTCTCGAGCATGTAGATCAGGATGGCTCGCAGGCGCATTTCCCGATCGCCATCCGGTGCGGAGCCCTCGACGGGGTACAGCGCCTGCTTCATGAGGGCTTCGAAGTCGTCGATCCTGGAGAATCTGATGCCCAGCATCATGCCCGCCGCAAGAAGATCGATGGCCAGATCCCGATGTCCCGGGTCAGCCAAGACGAATTCGACGGCGGAAAGAACGTCCTCAGTCAGGCGGCCGTATGAAGACATCCATTCGCCCTTGTCGGCGGTGGGCCAACTGGCCTCTGAGCGATTCAATACATCGAGCATGTATCTCGCGTGACGGTGTCGAGTCGCCGAATGATCAGGCCTCGCCAGGAACTTCTCGTAGGCGTACGTGCGGGTGAGCCCCGACAACTCGTAGCGTGCCGCCCCGCTACGGACGTCGGACAACACCAGCGACTTGGCAGCGAGATCGAGGACGGTGCTCGCGACTTGCCCGGGTTCGACGTCCTCGTCCGCGACGACCTGCCTGGCAGACTCCAAGGAGAAGCTGGCCTTGAACACAGCCAATCGGCGAAGAATGGCGCGCTCCGGCGCGGAGAGCAGTTCGTAGCTCCAGTCGAGCATCGCCGTGAGCGATCGATGCCGAGGCAGTGCGGTTCGACGAGCCTGGCGTGACTGCAAGAGCCGGGTATCCAGCATCGCCGCGAGTTCGGAGACACCGTAGATGTCGGTGCGCGCCGCAACCAGCTCGATGGCGAGGGGATTTCCGCCAAGCCATCGGCAGATATCGACGACGAAGGGTACTTGTTGGTCGGACAGCGGAAACTTGCCTGAACTCGCGCATGCTCGCTGGACGAATAGCTGGACGGATTCGTACCGCATCGCCTCGTCGCGTGTCGTTGATACGCTGGCGGGTGGAACTTCCAGTCCCTGCAGTCGGTACAGCGTCTCGGAGACCACGCCGAGCGGCTCGCGGCTGGTGGCCAGTACGATCAGATGCGGAGAGACCAGCAACTGGCGCTGAATGAGCGGCGCCACGACCTGGGCCACATGCTCGCAGTTGTCCAGCACGAGAAGCAGGTGCTTGCGGCGCAGGAGCGTACCCAGTACCGGCTCGGAGTCGACGACCTGATGGGAGATGCCCAGCCGCGCGGAGATGGCCGCCGGCGCATCGCCCGCGTGCTCGACCAGCCCCAGATCGACGAAGACGACACCGTCCTCGAAGTCGGGTGCGAGGTTCCCCGCGATCTCGATGGCCATCGCGGTCTTGCCGATGCCGCCCGGGCCGACGAGGGTCACGAAGCGACGCTCCACCAGCGTCTGGGTAATGCTAGCGGTGATCGCCTCTCGGCCGATGATCCGCGTCAACTGGCCTGGAAGGCGGCCGCACGTTGCGTCGTGATCGGATGACTCTTCGTCTGTCCAACCGTTGTCTTCGGGAAGCCTGCGCACGGGTGCCACGAACGAGTAGCCACGCCCGGGGATGTTGATCACGAATCGCGCGCCGGCCTTCCCGTCAGCAAGCGCCTTGCGCAGCGCCGCGACGTGGACGCGGAGGCTGCTCTCCTCGACGACCGTGTCGGGCCAGACGAGCGCGGTCAACTCATCCTTGGTGATCACTTCGCCAGGCCGCTCCGCCAGGACAGTCAACAGGTCGAGCGCCCGGCTGCCGAGTTGAACCTGGCTCGGCCCGTCCATGAGCAACTTGCGCGCTCGTGACAGGCGAAACGTGCCAAAGGCGAGGAGGGAGCGATCGACGTCGACCATGGTCAGTCGCGATCTGTCGCAAACAAGGCGTTCGCTTGCAAGCCGTGACAAGCTTGCGGTGACGGCAGGCGGAGGTTGCGGCCATCCATGACGACCCGACGGCCGCCATGACGACAGAACCGATGCCCGCGAAGCGCCATCAAACGTCCCCCAAGTGAATTGCACACCGCAGTGACGTCGACCAGGCTCACACACTTCGTTCGACGAACCACTGAGGACTTCGCATTTCGACCTGTAGCGCCGGGGCCGAGAAGCGTCAGGGGCATCCTCGCAAGCTGCACGCGAGCATTCTTTGCCTGAGTTTCCTGATGAAGCAGTGTAGATCTCCCGACAGGGCGGCGAACTCCTCAAAAGAGTCATTCCATGCGGGTGCGGCGGCCGCGGAGATGCCTTCGTGCACGGAGCTGCACTTGCCACCAGGCTGAGCAATCCAGGTTCGCCGGCTCGTTGTCGAGCCGAGTGGGGCCTGGACGTTCGCCGCGCCTCCCAGAAGAGACGCCACAACGATTCACCGACATTAACTCGCCTGCGCGGTGGCCATCGTCGACATTCGTATCACTTGTTCGACACGACATCGATGGACATCGAGCCCTTCCTCCCGTCGTCGTCCGGACTGGATATTCGGAGGTTCCCATGAACGACGCTGGACACGTGCCCCTTTCCATCCTGTTGAACCATAGCCGGCCCTGGAGTGCGGC
>FTKD01232274.1_pt1 | contig 70490 bp, 61 predicted proteins | sample 1658191 | NCBI WGS metagenome assembly FTKD01 (sample SAMEA3914808, study PRJEB12502) | metagenome | biome: forest; material: soil | place: Canada | collected 2011-08-03 | depth 0.3 m
ACCAGCCCGGGATCTTCTCCGTCGAGCATGCGGACAGCGCTGCTGGCGTGGCCGAGGTACGCGGCGTTGCCGCGATCCACGCCAATGACCGTGGCGCCGGCACGCGTGGCCAGTTGGACGGCGGCCTGACCGACCTTGCCGTTGGCTCCGAAGACGACCACTTGTTGGCCTGCACGCAGGCCCGCGCGGCGCAGGCCCTCGCCAGCGGTGATGAACGGTACGCCAACCGTCGCGGCCGCAATGGTGGGCACGCTGTCGGGCTTGCGGCTCAGGGCGGACACCGGCAGCACGAGGTGCGTGGCGTGTGTGCCGTCGCAGGTGACGCCGAGGTCCCCACCGGTTCCCCAGACTTCGACTCCAAGCCATTCCTTCGGGCCGGCGACGACCGTGCCAGCGTAGTCGCGCCCCGGCGTGCGCGGCCACACCGCGTGCGGCATGAGACCCAGTGCGGCTTTCACGTCACTCGGATTCACGGCAGCAGCCTGCACGGCGATGACGGCGTGTCCCTCGGGTGCTTCAGGCTGGTCGGCCGGAATGACCTTGGGGTTCAACGTCGACGGGTCGGCAACCTTCTCGGTCACGAGCAATCGACGCCCCATGTTCGGTGTACTCATATTGGTCTCTCCTTCTTTCAGCGGAGGTTGTTGGCTTGCAGGCGCCACTTTGCGCGGGCCTGCGTGGATGAGGCGAGCTGTCCGCCAAGGTCCTCGACGATTCGCCGGGCCTTGAGTACGAGCTCCGCATTGCTCTTCGCCAGCTGGCCGCGATCGAGGTAGATGGTGTCCTCCAGGCCGATGCGCACGTTCCCACCGAGCAGAAAGGATTGCGCGACCGCCTGGAAGGCGTGACGGCCCACCGCGAAGGCCGACCATTGCGCACCTTCGGACATCAGCGTGCGCGCGTAGGCGAGAGTGGCGGGCGTGAAGGGGAACGCGTATCGCACCCCGGTCACGAGCGTGTAGAGCCCCGGGCCGTCGAGGGCGCCATCGGCCATGAGCTTCTGGGCGAGCACGAGGTCTCCGCTGTCGAAGCATTCGAGTTCCGGCGTGACCCCGGCCTCACGGATCAAGGCCGCCATGCGGGTGACGTTGCGCGGCGTGTTCATCACGACCTGGTCGCCCGAGTTCATCGTGTTGAGATCCAGCGAGCAGATGTCGGGCCGGAAAGCCACGATGTGCTCGACGCGGCGCTCCGGCGCCATGAGCGTGGTGCCCGCTGCGGCCAGCGCAGGGTTGCCCTCGGTCGGCACGTAGCGGCCGCCTGGCCCGGTGGTCAGGTTGATGATGAGATCCGGGTTGTGCTGGCGAATCTGCTCCACCACGCGTCCGTACAGTTCCAGCGCCATCGACGGTGCGCCCGTGAGCGGGTCCCTGACGTGGATGTGCACCGCTGCGGCGCCGGCCTCCGCGGCGCGCAGCGACTCCTCCGCGATTTGCGGCGGACCAATGGGAAGGTGAGGCGTCTGGTCCGGTCGGGTGAGGTTGCCCGTGACCGCGCAGGTGAGCACAGTGAGTTTGTCCATGAGTGGTTCTTTCAACCGAGGTGTCTGCCGCCATCGACGACGAAGATGCTTCCGGTCGCGTAGCGCAATGTCGTGGCACAGGCGGCAATCGCTGCCGCGACGTCGTCGGCCACGCCGACGCGCCTGAGCGGCAGGGTCGCACCCACGCGCTCGTTGAACTTGGCGTCGCGTCCGCTGACGAACGGCGTGTCGACCACGCCGGGCGAGACGGCGACGACGCGGATGTCCGGCCCCAGCGACTTCGCCAGTGCCTTGGTCATGGCATCCACGCCCGCCTTGGCGGCGGCATACGCGAGGTTGCTCCCGATACCCGTGAATGCCGCGATGGACGAGACGTTGACGACCAGGCCGTTGCCCGACGTCCGCAACTGCGGGGCGAAGGCACGGATGGCCGCGAACGACCCGCGCCAGGAGACCGCGAAGATGCTGTCGATGAGCTCGTCGGTGAGGCCGTCGAGGTCCGTGGCGGGTACTGGCTTCGTGAAGCCGGCACTGTTGACGAGGATGGAGGCGCCCCCGGTTCGTTCTCGCACGGCGGCGGCCGCAGCGTCCAGGCTGGCGCTGTCAGTGACCGACGCGGCGATGGCGAAGTGGCCCTCGCCCGGGAGTTGCTCCAGCAGTTCCGTGGCGTCGGCTGCGCTGCGCTGGAGGAGGGCGACCCGAGCGCCCAGGCGCGCCAGTCGGTGAGCCGTTGCCGCGCCGATGGCGCCGGCGCCGCCGGTGATGACGGCGACCTGGCCGTCCAGGCGATCGAGGGGGGCGAAGGTGCGATCTTGCATCATTGAGCTCCTCATGGCAGCGGGCAGTGCGGCAGGACCGTGAGCCCGCGCTCGAGCTTCAGGTCCACGTGCAGGCGGAATCCGCCTTCGCCGTCGGGTTCGAATTTGCGCAGCAGGGAGCCCACGGCGCCGAAGACGACGTCGTCGAACGCGTGCGGGTCCTCCGCGTCGAAGAACTGGGTGGCGAGTGCCTTGTAGCCGTCCGCGGCGACGATGAAGTGCAGGTGCGCCGGGCGCATCGTGTGACGACCCTGCGCGGCGAGAAGCTCGCCGCATGGCCCGTCGGTGGGCACCGGATATCCGGCAGGGCGGACGCTGATGAAGGAGAAGCGCCCGTCGGCGTCGGTCTCGAATCGACCCCGCAGGTTCATGTTCTCCTGCGCCGGGTCCTGGTTCTCGTACAGTCCCGCCGGCGAGGCCTGCCACGTCTCCACCCGAGCTCCGGCGATGGCTTGCCCTTCGAGGTCGGTGACGCGTCCCGTGACCAGCAGGCGCGGGCCAGGGGTCGACCCCGACGAGATGGTCGTCCCGGATTCGCGCAGCGGCTGGTTGGCGCGCCAGAACGGACCGACGAGTGCGGGCTCGGTGCCGCCAGCGGCGACGGCGTCGCGTGCGCTGCGCAGTTGCACCAGCGTTGCCAGTCCCAGGATGTCGGCCAGCAGGATGCCTTCGTGCTTGCGGGGGCCGGTGGCCTTGCCCACGGCGACGAGGAAGTCCAGGCCCGTCTGCAACTCCTGCGGGGCGAGGTCCACCTCGACGGCAAACGCGTGGAGGTGCCGGATGGCCGCAGCCATGACCTCCTTGAGGCGGGGGTTCCCGGTGCCCGCGTTGGCACGAAGAACCGCGGTGAGCAGTTCCTGCGGGTCCGACGGTGAAAGAGCTCTGTCCGACATCATGTGTCTCCTTCCCCCGGCGGCTGCGCCGAAGGCGATAGGTAGGGCAAGAAAGGGCAATCGATTGCCTTCAGACTAAGGCAGTTGCACGCATGCGTCAAATCGCGGTGATCCCGTTCAACGGGGCTTGTTCACAACCCATTTGCAGGTTCGGAATAGATCAGGCAAAATGAAGGCAATCGTTTGCCTTCATTTCTACAAAATGTCCAAGCCCGCTTCCCAGGTCACGATCGACGACATCGCTCGAGCTGCGGGTGTGCATCCCGGCACGGTCTCCCGGGCGCTGCGCGGCGTCAGCGGGAAGGTGTCGACGGACAAGCGCGCTGAAATCGAGCGCATCGCCAACGAGATGGGCTATCAGCCGAACTTTCTCGCCGCGTCCCTGCGAACCAAGCAGACGAACATGGCGGCCATCGTCGTCCCCGACCTGGCCAATCCGCTGTTCGGCCCGATTGTCCAGGGCCTGGAGAACGCGCTGCGCGAACAGCAGATGCTCTGCCTCGTGGTTCAAACGCCAGCAGATCCGTCAAAGCGACGCGAGCTGGTGGTTGCGCTCGCGAACCGGCACGTGAGCGGCCTGCTCATCCTCTCGGCCGAGAGCGACGACCCGATGCTGGAGATCGCCAAGCTTCGCAACTTGCCTACCGTGCTTGTCAACCGCGGCACCGGCGATCGCCAGTTTTCCAGTGTCGTCAGTGACGACTCCGAGAGCGTGCGACTGGTGCTCGAGCATCTTCACGATCTGGGACACCGCTCGATCGGTCACATCGCCGGGCCGAGCACGTCGTCGACCGGGCGCGCACGTCGTGATGCCTTCATTCGGATGACTCGCGACATGGGGCTGAAGAACTGCCCGGTCGTGGAGGCGTCATCTTTCACTCGGCCAGCTGGTCGGGAGGCCGCGGTCAAGCTGCTGAAGGGCTCCAGGCGTCCCAGCGCGGTCTTTGCAGCGAACGACCTGATCGCCTTGGGCGTGCTCGACCAGGCGAGGGCAATCGGCCTCTCGGTTCCACGTGATCTGTCCCTTGTCGGCCACAACGACATGCCGCTCGTCGACCTCATCGACCCGCCGCTGACGACGGTGCGCGTCGCCGTGGACCAGATGAGCGCGCAGGCGGCCTCGCTTTTTCTCGAGCACGTGTCGCGACCGAATCAGGCGCCGTCCACGCGCGTGTTGATGCCTGAGCTTGTTGTTCGAGCGTCGACCGTTTCTCGGTCCGTCGGCTGACATGGGCTCACATGCCAACAGGGCAGAGGCGTCTGTCCAGGTTCTCCCGGTGGGGTTCATGGGGCGAGAGCTTCTGAAGGAACCCGATTCGAAGGGGGAGGCTTTCCCATCGAGTAGCCGTAGCGTCGCTGGCCGCAATTCGTGGCTGCCCAGGGCTTGTCTCGCTGCGGCTTGTCTTGTCGTGGCTTCGATGGCGACGGCCGCGACGGCGCCTGGGGCAAAAGTGACCCTGAACGCCAAGCCGTTGTCTGGCTTCACCTACAACTCATGGAGTCCGCAGGACGGCGCGCCCGGTGACGTCTGGGCGTTGGCGTCGGGGCTTGACGGCACCCTGTGGCTGGGTTCGGGGCAGGGCCTGGTCCGTTTCGATGGTGTCCGGTTCGAGCGCTATCGGACCAGGCAAGGAACCCGCTTGCCGGCGTTGAACATCAACTCGCTCGCGGTCATGCCCGGCGGCGAGATCTGGCTGGGTGCCCACGAGGGCGGCGCGGTCCGTCTACGCGACGGCGTGGTCACGCGCTATGGTGTGGAGGACGGCGTTCCCGGCGGGACAATCCTGCGCTTCGCGTCAGCCTCGGGGGCGCTATGGGCCGCGACGGCTGGCGGACTGGCCCGCTTCGACGAGCGGCGCTGGAGTCGCATCGGATCCGATTGGGGCTTTCCGCAGACCGCGACCTACTACGCGTTTGCCGACCGCGGCGGCGTTCTCTGGGCGTCCACGGCTGAAGGCCTGTACTACTTGCTACCCGGTGAGCGTCGATTCCGCGACGCCGGCATACGGGTCGCCCCCTACGCCATCCTTGCGCAGGACCGCGCGGGGCGGATATGGCTGTCTGACGGGATGTGCGGTACGCGGCCGTTGCCTGAACTCCTCAGGGGCGAAGCGCCAGTTGCCTGCGAGGGCCACGGCAGCGTGCAGCATCGCGCCTGGCAGATGCTGTTTGCCTCCGACGGCAGCCTCTGGCTGACCGAACTGGGCCGGGGTGTGGCACGGGTGCCCCATCCAGAACAAGTAGCCGTGGGCCAGTCAGTCGACGCGAGCACGGGACTGGAACTGTTCACCCGCGAAGACGGCCTCGCCTCGGTGGTCACCGTTCCCTTGCTTCAGGGCGCCGATGGAGAGGTCTGGGTGGGCACCAACCTGGGACTGTCGAGCTTTCGACGCCGGCGCCTCCAGGAAGTGCCGGGCCTGGCTTCTTCTCCCTTGGGCGGCTTCGCAGTCGTCCGCGACGTATCGGGCGTGCTGGTGTCGAACCAGGATCACGTGCAGGAGCTGGATCCACCGCGACCACCGCTCGCCGTGTCGCCGGCGAAGCTTTTCTTCGACCCGCAAGCCGCCGTGCGCGCCGCCGACGGCGCCCTCTGGTACGTCGAGCGCGACCTGCTGTGGCGGGTTCACGACGGCAAGCGCAGCAGATGGCAGCTCCCCGCGCAGGGCTTGTGGACGAACGCCGCGGACGCAATTGCGCCGGACGACAAGGACGGTGTCTGGCTGTCTGTGCACGACAGCGGCGTCTTTCATGCCCGCCCTGGGGCCTTGACCCGGGAGAATCGAGTGGAGCCTGAGGGCGGCTGGCCGTCGTCGATCATGGCCAGCCACGACGGCGATGTCTGGTTCGGTTTCGACGGAGAGCTGCTCGGTCTTGCAGCCGACGGCAAGCGGTCACGCTACAGCGGAGCGGACGGGCTTGCCGTTGGTCGGGTGACCGCGATGCTGATGAGTCGACACGGACTGGTCGTCGCGGGGCAGGACGGCGTGGCGCTGTTGCGCAATGGCCATTTCGTCACCGTTGCGGCGCAGCGCGACGATGTGTTCGGATATGTCTCCGGCATCGTCGAATCGGACTCGGGCGATCTCTGGCTGAACGGCGGACGCGGCGTCGTCCAGATCGCTGCAAGTGATGTGCAGCGAGTGTTCACTCCAGGCGCTCCACTGAACTACCGACTGCTCGACGCGCTGGACGGCTTGCCCGGCATCGCGTTGCAGGACCGTGCGATGCCAACGGCATTGCGAGATGCACGCGGACGGCTCTGGTTTGCTGCAAACCAGGGCGTGGCATGGCTGGATCCCTCTGAGGTTTCGAGCAGTGCACGTCATCCGCCTGTCGAGATCTACGAAGTGCGCACGGGCGACGAGAGCTTCGAGCCAGTGCCCGGACTAACGCTGCCAAAGGGCGTTCGCACCGTGAGTTTGCGCTATGGCGCGCTGACCCTGGACAGGGCCACGAAGATTCGCTTTCGCTGCCGGCTGGATGAGGTCGATAAAGACTGGCGCGAGGTCGGCTATCAGCGGGAGGTGAACTACGCCAACCTCGCCCCCGGCAACTACCACTTCAGGGTCCGGGCAGCCAACGCGGACGGGTCGTGGAGCGACAGCGGCACGTCCATCGCCTTTTCCATCCCCCCGACGCTTGTGCAGACGCGGGCATTCTTCTGGACCTGCGTCGTGCTGCTATGCGTGCTCGCCTTGCTGGCTCACCGCTTGCGCATGCGGGTACTGTCGAATCGCCTGCAGTCACGCCTGGAGGAGCGCCATGCCGAACGCGAGCGCATAGCCCGAGACCTTCACGACACGCTTCTCCAGGGATTCCAAGGCCTCGTGCTGACCTTCCATTTATGCGCGATACGTCTGGAGGAGGGGGCGCTGCGCCGGCAATTGGCACAGGCTCTGGATAGCGCCGAGGCCGCTCTGGTTGAAGGGCGGGAGCGTGTGCACCTGCTGCGCCGTGTGGCAGGTCGCGGTGCATCCATCGCAGAGCTGCTTGACGAACTCGGGCGGGAGATCATCAAGCCGCCGACCGAATTCAGGATGGTCGTCACCGGCGAAGCGCGCGCGCTTTGCGATGCCGTGATCGACGAGTTGCAACTGATCGCTCGCGAGGCGCTGACCAATGCGCAAAGGCACGCGCATGCTCGCCTCGTCGAGATCAGCCTGGAACTGGCCATGGACGCCTTGCGCCTGAGTATTCGCGACGACGGCATCGGAATGGAAGGCCAGATTCGCGAGCAGATGGGGCGCGATGGGCGCCTGGGCCTTCGCGGCATGGCCGAGCGGGCAGGCCAGCTTGGCGGCACACTCAACATCTATCCGAGGGCGGTTCGCGGAACGGTGGTGTCCCTGCACGTGCCCGCGGCAGCCGCATACAGCCGGCCAGCTGCGGAGCAGTCGTCGCCAGGTTGGCGCCGGTGGTGGCGCCGGTGGGTGGGCTAAGGCCAAGTTTGCGTCCTTGTTCACGCTTCTGCGACGGCCGCACGGGAGTCAGCCGGTCATTGCCAACCGACGGCCGATCTTGTGGTCTAAGCAAGGACAGGTCGGATGACAGAGGCGCGCGTGCGATCCGGCGCGGATGCTCGAGGTCTCCCGCCCAGCGGTGGCGTCTTCAACCTTCAATCGAGCGAGACATGCCTGCCTTCGACTTTCTCCTCCAGCCCGACAACTGCGCGCTGGTACTCATCGATCAACAAGCCGGTTTGGCGTTTGGAGTCGAATCGATCGACCGACAGGTGCTCCTGAACAACACGATCGCATTGGTTCAGACAGCGCGTGCCTTCGACCTGCCGATCGTGATCAGCACGTCCGCAACCAAGGTCTACAGCGGGCCGCTCTTGCCGGGCATCCGCGAACTCCTGCCCGAACACACGATCTTCGATCGGCGAAACATGAATGTCTGGGAAGACGACGACGTGCGTGGAGTGATCGAAGCGACGGGGCGCAAGAAACTGCTCTTCTCGGGGCTGCTGACGGAGGCCTGCGTCACGTTGCCGGTCCTTTGTGCCCAAGCCGCGGGGTATGAGACTTTCGTGGTCGCCGATGCTTGTGGCGGATTGACGAAGACTGGCCACGAAATGGCGCTGTGGCGCATGCAGGCGCACGGTGCGCAGGTGACCAGCTGGGCGCAAGTGCTGCTCGAGCTTCAGCGTGACTGGACTCGCCACGCCACCTATGCGGCGGCCAGGTCCGTCATCGAGCACAACGGCGGCGGCTATGGCATCGGGCTGCGGTACGCCAGCGACATGTTGTCGAAATGATCTTTGATGACGCCTGCGCGCTTGGGCTCACGAACCAGGCGGCCAGCGACGCCAGGAAACGCATCGGAGAACCGACATGATGACGATACGCAAGGCACGGGATCGGGGCCACGCCGACCACGGCTGGTTGACCAGCCATCACAGCTTTTCATTCGCCGACTACTTCGACCCGGACCACATGGGATTTGGGAATTTGCGTGTCCTCAACGACGACACGATCGAGGCGGGGGCGGGCTTCGGCACGCACAGCCATCGCGACATGGAAATCATCAGCTATGTCTTGAGCGGCGCTCTCGCACACGCGGACAGCCTTGGGAACGGTCAGCAAGGCGGAGCACATGACGGCGTGATCGTCCCCGGTGACGTGCAGCGTATGAGCGCCGGAACGGGGGTGCGTCACAGTGAGTTCAACTACTTGAAGGACGCGCCGACGCACTTCTTGCAGATATGGTTACTCCCGGACCGTCTGGGCATCGCCCCAAGCTATGAGCAAGTGCACGTTCTCTACGAGAAGACGCGTGGCAGGCTTGCAATGATCGCGTCACCCTCCGCCCAGTCAGGTGCCGTGACCCTTCATGCGGACGCGCGGATCTTCGCCGGACTGTTCGACGGTGAGGAGCGCGACGAGCTGCCCTTGGATGCCGAGCGCCTCGTCTACGTCCACGTCGCGCGCGGGAGCCTGCATGTCAACGGGCTGCAACTGGAGGCGGGGGATGCGGTACTGCTTCGCGAGGAAACATCTCTGAATCTCGATCGCGGACATCAGGCTGAGGTACTTGTCTTCGATCTGAAGCCTTGAATTCGCGAGCATCCGCGTCCGAGGTGGTGCGGTCTTCAGTCCTCGCGCCATGCTCTCCCGGTTAGGACTTGTGCGATCGTCCTGCGGAGCACCCAGACGATACGCGCCGTCGGCGCTGGCGTGCGCCTGCAGGCTGGTCATGCACGAGCACACGGCGGTCTGTTGATCGCGCATCGACGACGAGCCGTCGCCCGTTGCCGACCAGCGACTCATACCCTCGGCGGCCGCTGTCGTCCCCCGACGATCAGTGACCGGCCTGCAGGCCGGCCGACGCGGTCGCCGGCACCGACGAGCCCTCCTTCTTCTGGCGGAGCAGCACGCCGTTCCTGACTGCGACGATCTCGGCCATGATGGCGACCGCGATCTCGGCGGGCGTCTTCGCACCGATGTCCAGGCCGATCGGTCCGTGCAGGCGATCGATCTCCGCCGGCGACAGGTCGAACAGCCCGAGACGCGCGCGGCGCCTGGCCGTGTTGACACGCGAGCCCAGCGCGCCGATGTAGAACGCCGGCGACTTCAGCGCTTCCAGCAGCACCATGTCGTCGAGCTTCGGGTCGTGCGCCACGGCGACGACTGCGCTGTGCGGGTCGAGCTGGAGCTCGAGCACGAGGTCGTCGGGCATCGCCTTGCTGAAGGTGGTGCCGGGGACGTCCCACGTGAGGTTGTATTCCTCGCGCGGATCGCAGCAGATGACCTCGAAATCGAGCCCGAGCGCCATCTGCGCGACGGCTCGCGAGAGCTGGCCGGCGCCGATGACAAGCAGGCGCCAGCGGGGGCCGAACAGCGCGGTCAGGCGGACGCCGTCGAATGCGAACCCGTCGCCGCGGGCGGCCGCCCCGACCGTCACCTCTCCGGTGGCCAGCGTCATGCGGCGCGCGACCAGTTCATGCCGTGCCGTGCGGGCGAGTACCTCGTCGATCCAGGCCATATCGCGCAGCGGCTCCTGTACCAGGCGCAGGTTGCCGCCGCACGGCAGGCCGAAACGGGCGGCCTCCGCCTTGCTGACGCCGTAGGCGATCATCGAGGGCTTGCTCATACGCTCACCCGTGCGCAGGCGATCGATCAGGTCGTCTTCTACGCAGCCGCCCGACACCGAGCCGGATACCTGGCCGTCCTCGCGCAGGCACAGCAACGCGCCGGGTGGGCGCGGTGCCGAGCCCCACGTCTCGATCACCGTGACGAGCCACACCTTGTGACCCTGCGCGAACCAGTCGCGTGCCTGGCAAAGCACCTGGAGGTCGAGGCTGTCCATCGGCATTCCTCAGCGAGAAGGTGGAACAGGGTGAGTCCTGGTGAGGATTGCGCCTCGCGGAATGCGTGCCGGCGGTCGATCCCTGTCGCTCACGCCGCCGGCTTGCGTTCCCAGAAGACCGCCACGACCCCTGCGGTGAGCGCAAACAGGCCCGCTGCGATGGCGATGGCGGGCCAGGCGTCATAGCTGTAGAGACTGCTTGCGATCGCCGATCCGATAGACCCACCGAGGAAAATGCTGGTCATGTAGATCGCGTTCAGCCGGCTGCGGTGATGAGCCGGCAGGTGGTAGATGTTGCGTTGGCCGATGACCATGTTGAGCTGGACGCAGAAGTCGAGCACAACGGCTCCCAGCGCGAGCGCCAGTACGCTGCCGCCGAGCCTGGTTGCGGTTGCGAACAATGCCAGGGCACCGACCCAAAGTGCTGCAAGCGTGCCAATTCGGCTATGTCCGGCATCGGCCAGCCTGCCGCCCAGGGGGCCTGAGAAGACGCCTGATGCGCCGATCAGTGCGAACAGGGCGATTTGCGTCTGGGAAAAGGCGTACACGCGCGTCAGTTCGATCGGCACCGCCGTCCAGAACAGCGTGAATGCCGCAAACATGCAGGCTTGGTAGAAGGCGCGTCGACGAAGCACTTCGTTGTCGCGAAATAGATGAACCAGCGACGCGAGAAGCTCCCCGTAGTGCAGCGTCGCCTCGGGTTGGCGCTTGGGGATCAGGACGGCGACGATGGCGGCGACCAGAAGCATCGCCACCGCTGCCGCGGCAAAGATCGCGCGCCAGCCGAACATGTCCGTCACGAGGCTCGAGACCGGTCGCGAAAGCAGGATTCCCGTCAGCAGGCCTCCCATGATGTTGCCGACGATGCGACCCCGGGTCGCTTCGGGCGTCATGTGCGCGGCTAGCGGAATGAGCATCTGCACCGAGACCGAGGTCAGGCCGACCAGGACGGACGCAGCAAGAAACACGGACGGGCTGTGTGCGGTCGCCGCCAGAGTCAGGCTCACTGCCGTGACCAGCACCGTTGCGATGATCAGTTTCTTGTTCTCGAGCAGGTCGCCGAGCGGAACGAGCAGAAACAGGCCGCACGCGTAGCCAATCTGCGTGAGCGACACGATGAAGCTCGCGGCCTGCGACGACAGGCCAAGTCCGGGCGCGATCAACTCGATGATCGGCTGCGCGTAATAGACATTCGCGACGACGATGCCCACGCAGAATGCGAACACCCTCACCATGCCTGGGGACAGGGTTGCTGATGTGGTCGCGTTGGCTGAGGTGGCAGTCCGGGTCATTGTCTTTGCTTTCCTGAACGCAGCCGTTGCCGGAGCACGAGGGTTGGCTCCGCGCGTCCCACGGCCGCTGTTGGACGCATGCAGCCCGAAGGGGTCATGAAGTTTCCAAGCTCGGCGCCAACCGCGCAATGGGTCTTTGGGCCTATCAACGGATTTCCGCGCGCCGGGTCGCGAAGAGCGGGGACGATGAGGCCGCGTTAGTCTGATCCGTGCCTGGGACTTCGTTGTAGCTACTGAAAGAATCGGCCTGAAGTTCAATTGAGGACTGGTCGAAAGGATGCCAGACATCTATCTCACACACCAGTTGGTGCGCTTCGGCCAAGTCGCGGAAGATGCCAGTCGTGTATCGAACGACGAATGCATGCCTCGCACTGGCGGGCGAAGCGTCTCTGGGAGAGTTCATGACGCCCAACAAACCACTTGAATTCATTGGTTCGAACGCCAGTGCATGCGATCGCGTGGATCTTGTCCCAGGTTCGAGAAGACGGAACGTGTCATGAACGAAGCACGCCCACCGCGAGCACTCATCGTGGGTGGATCGCTCGGTGGTTTGTTTGCCGCCACAACTTTGAGGGCAATCGGTTGGGATGTTCAGGTCTTCGAACGCTCGATCAGCGCCCTCGATAGCCGGGGCGGCGGCATCGTCCTTCAACCCGATGTGTTGGCCGCATTCCGGTTCGCGGGGATCGATCGTACGAAGGCATTGGGCGTGCGCTCGGGCGATCGCATCTATCTCGATGCGTCAGACGAAGTCATCGAGAGAGCCTTCATGCCGCAGACGCAGACCTCCTGGAACATGCTCCACGGTTTGTTGTCGCGCGCATTGCCGCCTGCGCTCGTCCATCGCGGCGAGACGTTGGTTGGGTTCGACCAGGAGGAGAACTCCGTCCGTGCGCGTTTCGCGAGTGGACGAATCGAACGGGGAGACCTCCTGGTTGGCGCAGACGGTCCGAGGTCCACGGTGCGCGAACTCCTGCTGCCCGATGCGCTGCCTCGCTATGCGGGGTACGTCGCGTGGCGCGGGCTGGCTCCCGAGCGCCTCGTTTCCGATCGCGCCAAGGCGAAGCTGGAAGGGACTTTCTCCTTTCAGCAGGGCAAGGATTTCCTTTTGTTGGCCTATCTGGTACCGGGAGAAGATGAATCCACTGCCCCGGGTCATCGGCGCTGGAACTGGGTCTGGTACCGGAGATCGGACGAGGGAGCAGACTTCGACGAGGCCATGACAGATGCCCATGGGCGGCGACGCCAGTTCTCCATTCCGCCTGGGTCCATGGCTGCGCGATCCGCGCAAGCGCTTCGCGAGGCGGCAAGCAGGCTCCTTGCGCCCACGTTCGCCGACCTCGTCGACGCAACGCAGGAGCCGTTCGTCCAGGCCATCCTGGACCTGGAGATATCCAGGATGGTCTTCGACCGAGTCGTACTCGTCGGGGACGCCGCATTCATCGCGCGACCCCACACTGCTGGAAGTACCGCGAAGGCGGCAGCAAATGCGGTCGCGCTTGCGGAGGCACTGGCATCATCGCCGAACATCGACCTCTCGCTCGGCGACTGGGGCGGACAGCAGATACAGGTCGGTCTGGACATGACCGCGCGAGGCAGGGTCATGGGCGATCGAATCATGGGCATCTTGCATGCCGCGCGGCGTCATCAGATGACGGCAACCACCAGGACGGATGACTTGCCATGAGCTTGCGCCTTGTTCGCCAGGGAGGCGGTTGGCGCGCGATCCGACTCGGCCTGCTTGTCGTCTTGCTCGGCGTGCTGGTGGCGTACGCGGCGGCGTGGCGTCCCGCCATCGAACCCGTCGCGCGGCCGCTCCGGTCCGCTTTTGCCGCGGCGCAAGTCGAGCGTGGATCGGGGCTGGCCTCGCTGGGCAGTTGTGCTGTGTGCCACACCTCCGAACAGGGAGCGACGTTCGCAGGGAGCCGCGCATTGCCGACTCCTTTCGGGACGATCTACACCACCAACATCACGCCGGACGTCAAGACGGGAATCGGCGCCTGGTCCCGCGAAGCGTTTCGTCGGGCAATGAAGGCAGGGGTTTCGCGCGACGGGCGACATCTCTACCCCGCATTGCCATACGTACACTTCACCCACGCCACGGATGAGGACCTGGACGCGCTCTACGCGTACTTCATGACCCGAGAAGCGGCCGAAGCTGTCGCCCCCGCGAATCGCCTGATCCCACCGCTTGGCTTCCGTCCGCTGCTGGCGGGCTGGAAGCTCCTGTTCCTGCGGCAGACGCCGTTCGAGCCGGACCCCACCCGAAACGCGGCATGGAATCGTGGTGCCTACCTCGTCGAAGGACTGGGCCACTGCGCCGCGTGCCATTCACCGCTCGACCTGATCGGTGGCGAAAAGCGCGGAATGGCGTTCGCAGGGGGTGAAGCCGAGGGTTGGAAGGCGCCGCCCCTGGACGCGTCCAATCCCCGGGCCGGTGCCTGGTCGGTGAACGCGCTTCATGACTATCTTCGGGGCGGCGTCGAGTCGCATCACAGTGTGGCTGCAGGCCCCATGGGCCCGGTCACGCACGAACTCTCGCAGGTGTCCGACGCGGACGTTTCCGCCATTGCCGTGTACGTCGCGTCGTTGATGAATCCGTCGAAAGGGGTTGAGCACTCCGTCGATGTCGTCGATCGAACCGCAATGGCTGCGGGGGCTCAACCACAAGGGGCCGCGATCTTCGCCGGCGCGTGCGCCGGCTGCCATGAGCCAGGTGCACCCATGGTGCGTGAAGGGCGGCCGCTGCTGTCGACAGCCACGACCGTGCTTGCGAACAGCCCCGACAACGCGCTGCAGGCGATGTTCTCCGGCATCCGCTCACCTGAAGACGGACAGACTCCCTACATGCCTTCTTTCCGTGACACCTTGACCGACGATCAAGCGGCGCAGCTTGCGGCGTACATCAGGCTGAGGTTCACCAACCTTCCTGAATGGAACGGCCTCCGGGCTGCTGCATCGCATGTCAGGGCGGAGGACAACTAGCCATGACGATCAAGCTTCACGTCAACGGACAGGATCGAATGGTACGGAGCGACCCGTCGACCCCGCTCTTGTACGTCTTGCGAAACGACCTCGAACTCAACGGCGCAAAATATGGCTGTGGTCTCGGCCAGTGCGGGGCTTGCACGGTGCAGGTCGACGGAAGCGCGGCGTTCTCATGCCTGATGCCCATTGCGTCGTTGGAGGGCAAGGCCATCCTCACGGTTGAAGGGTTGGGGACGGCAGCGCACCCCGGAGTCGTTCAAAGGGCGTTCGAGCTGGAACAGGCGGCGCAATGCGGCTATTGCATCGCGGGCATGATCATGCGGGCCCAGGCCCTGCTGGATCGGGAGCCGAACCCGAGTGACGCTGAAATCCGCGCGCACATGCAGCCCAACCTTTGCCGGTGCGGTACTCACATGCGCATCCTGCGGGCCATTCGGCGCGCGTCCGACATGCTGAAGGCGATGCCTGCGAGCAAGAAGGGAGCGACCGATGAACGACACGGGTGAGGTGCTGTTGCGGCGTCGAGCGTTCCTCGCCGCGGGCGCGCTGGTCGTCAATTTTTCCCTGCGGGGCAACGCGTGGGCGCAACTGTCCGGCGGTGGCGAGGGGAGTGGCGGGCCGGCGGTTGTCGTCCCGAAACTCATTGGCGATCTGAAGACCAGCCCTCTTCTTGACTCCTGGATCCGGATCGACGGCGCCGGCCATGTCACCGTCTTCACGGGCAAGGCGGAATTGGGGCAGGGCATCCGTACCGCGTTGATTCAAGTCGCTGCCGAGGAACTGGACATCGCGCCTGGAACGATCGAACTGGTGACGGCCGATACGGCTCGTACGCCCGACGAAGGCTTGACGGCCGGCAGCCACTCGATGCAGGACAGTGGCCGGGCCATCCAGAATGCGGCGGCCAATGTGCTGGCGCTCCTGAAGCGGGAGGCCGCCCGGCGCTGGGGCATCGCAGCAGACTCGTTGAGCACGAACGGCCAGGGCGAGATCCTGTCGGGCGACGCACGCAAGGTGTCCTATGGGGCGCTCGCCGAAGCGCTGTCGCTCCACGTCGATGCCGTGCCCGATGTGCCCTTGCGTGATCCCCGAACCTATCGGACGATGGGCAAGTCGCTACCGCGCGTCGACGTTCTCGCGAAGTTGACGGGGGGCGCGTCCTACGTGCAGGACATGCGCCTGCCGGGCATGCTGCACGCGCGAGTGATTCGCGGCCCCAGCTACGGCACTCGCCTGACGACCATCGATATCGAAGGTGCCGCCAAGCTGCCGGGCATTGTGAAGGTCGTCCAGTCTGGCCGATTCCTCGCGTTGGTCGCGGAGCAGGAATGGACGGCCATCGCGGCGATGCGCAAGATCCAGGCCTCGGACTTCTCGCGAACCGCGACGCCCATTCCGTCGGGAACGTCCCGCGAGATCATGAAGGCCCTGCCGACGCGCGAAATCGTCATCCTCGACACGACCGACGCTGTCGCGCCCGCCGTCGTATCGGTGAAGGCAAGCTACAGCCGGCCATGGCTTCATCATGGCTCGATCGGCCCGTCCTGCGCCGTCGCGAAATATCAGGACGGCATCATGACTGTCTGGAGCCATTCCCAGGGCATCTTCGACGTGCGCCGCGTCGTCGCCGATCTTTGCGAGTTGCCCATCGAGCAGGTCCACGGCATCCATGCGCCCGGCTCGGGCTGCTACGGCCAGAACGGCGCGGACGACGTGGCCGCCGACGCGGCCCTGGTGGCCAAGGCGATGCCGGGGCGTCCCATTCGCCTGCAGTGGATGCGCGAGCAGGAGCAGGGCTGGGAGCCATTGGGGCCCGGCATGGTGACCGAAGTCGAGGCTTCCCTCGACGCGAACCATCGCATCGTTGCGTGGAACTATGCAGTCTGGAGCAATCCCCACAACAATCGCCCCGTTGGTGCGGGTGGCGTGATCGCCGGCGGCGAAGTCGTGCCGCCGCATCCCGTGCCGGAAGGAAAACCCATCCCGATGCCGGAGGGAGACGGCAGCCGGAATTCGAACCCGCTCTACGTGTTGCCGAACATGCACGTCCTCTACCACTTCGCGAAGGACATGCCGGTCCGGGTCTCCGCCCTACGGTCTCTCGGGGCTCACCTGAATGTGTTCTCGATCGAGAGCATGTTCGACGAGCTGGCGAAAAGCGCCGGCGTGGATCCGCTCGCAATGCGGCTGTCGCACATGCAGGACGAACGTGCGCGCGCGGTCATGCAGGCCGCGACCGATCGCTTTGGCTGGGCCCACCGCCGGAAAGGCGATGGCTACCGGGGCTGCGGGATGGGGTTCGCCCGCTACAAGAACATCGGCGCGTACTGCGCGGTCGTGCTCGAGATCGAGGTGGACGCGGATGCCGGCCGGATCCGCGTGCGCCGTGTCGTCGCTGCCGTCGACAGCGGTACCGTGGTGAGCCCGGACGGAATCCGCAACCAGATCGAGGGCGCGGTACTGCAGTCGCTCAGCTGGACGATGACCGAGCAGGCACGCTTCGACGCGCTCCACCGTCGAAGCTTCGACTGGAGCGCTTATCCGATCCATCGATTCGAGGATGTGCCTGGCAGTGTCGAAGTCCACATCGTCGAGCGCCCCGGATTGCCCTTCCTTGGCACCGCCGAAGCGGGCCAGGGCCCCACCGCTGCAGCGCTGGCGAACGCGTTCGCGGACGCGACAGGGTGTCGTTTGCGCGATATGCCGTTGTCGGCCGAGAAGGTCCGAGCTGTCCTGGCCGCGCGCGATCGCGCTTGATGCAGCCCTCCCCATATGTGCCCGGCGGAGCAGGATCCGGGCGACCGTCTACCACCTTTTGTGTATCCGTCAGAGTGGTGATGTCGCTACAGTGCGGGCATATTCTCCAAACAAATGGCCTTCGCCGTGGGCACGCCGCCGCGCAGCGGCTCTCGATCCCGAAACATGAACGCACCTATCCGACTCTTGATTGTCGACGACCATGCCGTCGTGCGAGCAGGTATTGCCGGCCTCATTGACGCCGAACAAGACATGGAGGTCGTGGCGCAAGCTGAAGACGGCTGTAGTGCCGTCGAGGCCTTCACCAATCACCGACCGGACGTCACCTTGATGGATCTCCAGATGGCCGGCATGGACGGCATGGAGGCCATCGCACGGATCCGCGCTTTGGCGCCCGAAGCTCGCATCGTTGTGCTCACCACGTACAGCGGGGACATGCAGGCCGTGCGCGCGCTGCGCGCCGGGGCCTGCGGCTACCTGCTCAAAACCATGATCCGCGCCGACATGATCCGTGCCATTCGCATAGCGCATGCGGGTCAGCCCTTCATCCCGCCAGCGCTTGCAGCGGCGATCGGCGCGCACGCGAGCGAGCAGCAACTGACGGCGCGCGAGGTCGAGGTGCTGCGAATGGTCGCCAACAGCGGCCGCAACAAGCTCGTGGCCGCCGAGATGGGGCTGTCGGAGGGCACGGTAAAGGTGCACATGAAGAACATCCTCGCCAAGCTTGACGCATCGGACCGCGTGCAGGCAGTAATGATCGCGTTGCGGCGAGGCATCATCGACCTCGAACCTTGAAGCGGGTGCCGCGCTGCGGTCGCCACTATCTCGTTTTGTGCAATGCGCGGCCAGTTCGAGGACGCTCTCATCATGCCCGCCGTGCGTGACCGCACGTTGAGTGCACAAGGCCCCGCCCAGATCCTGGCCGGGGCCTTGTGCTTCGGGCCGTGCGTCAGGCCTTGAAGAAGGCCAGCAGGTCCGGATTGATGATCTCGGGGGCAGTCGCGCACATGCCGTGCGGCAGACCCGGATAGATCTTCAGCTGTGAGCCCTTGATGAGCTTGGCGGAGAGCAGGGCGGAGTCGCCGATCGGGACGATCTGGTCGTCGTCGCCGTGCATGACCAGCGTCGGCACGTCGATCTTCTTGAGGCCTTCGGTGAAGTCGGTTTCCGAGAATGCCTTGATGCCCTCGTAGTGCGCCTGCACCGAGCCCATCATGCCCTGCAGCCACCAGTGCTCGCGAATGCCTTCCGAGACCTTCGCGCTCGGCCGGTTATAGCCATAGAACGGCATGGTCAGGTCCTTGTAGAACTGCGGCCGGTTGTTGGCGACGCCGGCGCGGATGCCATCGAAGACGTCCATCGGCAGGCCACCCGGATTGCTCGCGGTCTTGATCATGAGGGGCGGCACAGCGCCGATCAGCACCGCCTTGGCCACGCGCTTGCTGCCGTGGCGGGCGATGTAGTGCGCGACTTCGCCTCCGCCGGTGGAGTGCCCGACGTGGATGGCGTTCTTCAGGTCCAGGTGCTCGGTGACCGCGGCGAGGTCGTCCGCATAGTGATCCATGTCGTGGCCCGTCGCCACCTGGCTCGAGCGGCCGTGGCCGCGGCGGTCGTGGGCGATGACGCGATAGCCGTGCTGCAGGAAATACAGCATTTGACCGTCCCAGTCATCGGCGCTCAGCGGCCAGCCGTGCGAGAAGACGATGGGTTGCGCGGACTTGGTGCCCCAATCCTTGTAGAAGATCTGGACGCCGTCTTTGGTGGTGACGAAACTCATGGCTTGATTTCCTTGCATTGCAAAGGCTGGGGTCGATGAAGTGGCGGCGAGCACCGAGCCGGGCCACGCCACGGCCGCGGCCGCGGCCAGGCCGGCGCCGCCCAGCAGGAGTTGTCGGCGACTGAGCTCGGCCAGCGCGGTAGGGGAGGAAGAGGGCATCGTCGTGCTCCTTGTGATGTCGAGGACTCGTGAACTTGTCGCCATGTCGGCCCTGATTGACCGACACCAAGGATTTTGTCGACGGGGACCTTGCGTGGCGACTGCAAGGCGCCGGGTCAGTTGCTTGTACCGAGGGCGAAGCCCTGCCCGGACGTCCAGCACGTAGAGGAGTAGGCCCAAAGGCCGAAATCAGCTAACGCGAAAGCCAGCGCGAAATGAGCCGCGTATAGCGGGGCATGATCACGTAGGTGAGGAGTGCCACCGAGGCTGTCGACACCAACAGGTTCGCGCAGACACGGCCCCAGGGCCAGGGAGCCCCGGAGAACAGCGGCGATATCAGCAGACCCAGCACGGTTGTGAGAGGGTAGATGACCGACAGTGTCGCCAACGCCTGTTTGGCGCGCCGCGGTGCGGGCATGGCGGTCGGCGGATCGAACCAGAATTCCAAGCCCGTGATCGTGCGCACCTCTTCGAACCCGGCCAGCAGCGGCTCGACCTCTCGAAGCAGCGCCGCGCGCGCGTCGGACCGGAACCAATCGTCCGCATGAGACAGTGTGTCGAAGTGGATCGTGACCGTGTAGGCGGCAGAGTCGCCGGCCGGCCGCAGAACGTGGGTGCCACGGTGTCCCGGAAAGCGCGCGGCGATCGGGATGATGCGATGCAGCCAGGCTTCATAGGCATCCACATGGTCTGCCTGAACCTGCTGCCGGATGACCGCCGTGACCATGTCCGGTCTCGGGAGTTCGCGCATTTCGACCGCCCCTAGTCCGGCGTGGCGCAATTCCGGCTGGCGGGCGTCGGTTGCCGATTCATGGTGATGCGGATCCGAGGGGCTCATGTGCGTCGATCCGTTGTCGTACGCAGTCTCAACGCAACAGCGCGTCGAACTGGTCGACCACCTCGGCCCAATCGGCGTCGGCGGCGACGCCGTCGCACAGGAACTCCGCCTGCGCCGCCGTCCAGAATGGTGCCTCGTACAATGCCAACAAGCCCGGCAGCGGGCGATGGGCCAGGATGAAGCGGTCAATGTCCGTCGGCGCGCAAGGCAGGCCGAGCTGGCGGAACAGTGCTTCGAGGGTATGGCGGGAAGTGTCCACGAAAGCTCCGATCAGGACCTTTGTGCGCGCAGGTCGTGCCACGCGACCAGCACGAAGGCGCCGGCGAGGCCGAGATGCTCGAAGAAAGCGTTGGTCGCGCCGAAGCGTTCGGCTCCCGTCATGTCCCAGAATCGATTGGCCACGAAGGTGGCTATCAGCGTGAACACCGCAAGCGCCAGTGCGCCGACCCAGCGCGCTCGGCCCGCGAGGATCATCGCCGGGGCGAGCAGCTCGAGCGCGATGGTCGCCAGTGCCGCTGGCATTGCCGGCTCGATGCCGAAGTGGTGCATTTCACCGAGCGCGCCGTTGAAGTCCAGTGCCTTGACAATGCCGCCTTCGAGGTAGGCCGAACATAGGGCGAGAAGCGCGAGCGCCTCGACCCAGTGGAACCGCGCCTCGTCTGTTCCGGCCGCGAGGTGGCTGTGCTTGGTTCCCATCACACCGCCCAACACGCGCATCCGAGCGCGCCCCAGAACGATTTCAGGTCGCCGGCCGGAATGCGGCTCGCCCAGGCTCCGGCGTGTTCGTGGCCGTGCACGTTGCAGGCACTCGCACAGGCACAAGCGGCTGCGGCGACAGCGCTTGCCCGCGCGAGCGGGGCGCCCTTCTGGTCGCCCCAGGCACCATAGCCACCGAAGCGGCGCACGGGCGACCAATCGGGTAAGGCCGCAGGCGGCGTCGTCTCGTCATTTGCCGCGAACTCGCCCGCACCCCAGACCACCTTGCCGCCGACCATCGTCAGCAGCGCCGAGGTGTCGGCGATCTCCGATTCGGCGCAGGCGAAGTAGTCGCGGTCGGGCACCACCAGGTCGGCGAGCTGTCCGACCTCGATGCGGCCCTTCTTGCCTTCCTCGTTGGAGAACCAGGTGACATTCTCCGTCCACATCCGCAGCGCCGCCTCGCGATCGAGGCAGTTTCGCTGCGGGTAGAGTTGCATGCCGCCGACGGTCCTGCCCGTCACCAGCCAGGACAGCGAGACCCACGGGTTGTAGGACGCTACGCGCGTTGCGTCGGTTCCCGCCGAGACCTTCAGCCCCCGCTCGAGCATCTTGCGCACCGGCGGCGTCGCTTCCGCGGCGCCGTGGCCGTAGCGCTCGACGAAGAATTCTCCCTGGTAGGCCATGCGGTGCTGAACGGCCACCCCGCCGCCGAGGGCGGCGATGCGATCCATCGAGCGCTCGGAGATCGTCTCGGCATGGTCGAAGAACCAGTTCAGTCCTTCCAGCGGGACGTCCTGATTGACGCGCTCGAACACGTCCAGTGCTCGGCTGATGGTCTCGTCGTAGGTGGCGTGCATGCGCCAGGGCCAGCGGTTCTGCGCGAGGATGCGCACGACCCCGTCGAGGTCGGGCTCCATCGATTCCGGCATGTCCGGGCGCGGCACGCGGAAGTCCTCGAAGTCGGCCGCCGAGAAGACCAGCATCTCGCCCGCGCCGTTGTGCCGGAAGAAATCGTCGCCTTGCTTGTACTTCGACTGTGCGGTCCAGCGAAGGAAGTCGTCCTTCTCCTGCTTCGGCTTCTGCGTGAACAAGTTGTAGGCGAGCCGGATCGTGAGCTGTCCCGCCTTGGCGAGCTGCTCGATGACCTCGTAGTCCTCCGGGTAGTTCTGGAAGCCGCCCCCGGCGTCGATCGCGCCCGTGACACCGAGCCGGTTGAGTTCGCGCATGAACAGGCGCGTGGAGTTGGCCTGGTATTCGGGCGGGAGCTTGGGGCCGCGCGCGAGCGTCGCATAGAGGATGCTGGCGTTCGGCTTGGCCAGCAGCAGCCCCGTGGGGTTGCCCGCGGCGTCGCGCACGATCTCGCCACCGGGAGGCTCGGGCGTCTCCCGCGTGTAGCCGACGGCGCGCAGCGCGGCCCCATTGAGCAGCGCGCGATCGTACAGGTGCAGGATGAACACGGGCGTGTCGGGCGCGACGGCGTTCAGCTCCTGGATCGTCGGCAGGCGCTTCTCGGCGAACTGGTGCTCGGTGAATCCGCCCACCACGCGCACCCATTGCGGCGTGGGCGTGACGGCGACCTGGCGCTTGAGCATGGCCATCGCGTCAGCGAGGCTCTTCACGCCGTCCCAGCGCAGCTCCATGTTGAAGTTGAGACCACCACGGATGATGTGCATGTGGTTGTCGATCAGTCCGGGGAGCACGCGCCGGCCCTTCAGGTCTATGACCCTCGTCGCCGGCCCGACGAGCGCCATCGCATCGCGCTCGTCACCGACCAAAACGAAGCGCCCGTCCCGGATGGCGACCGCACTGGCGGTCGGTTGGGCGCGGTTTTGCGTGTGGAATAGTCCGCGGTGCAGGACGAGGTCTGCGGGCGTGATCGTGTCAGGCATGGTCGCGGCTTTCGGGGATGGATTCGGCAACACTGGGTTGGGAGCTCTTGGGCAATTCGCCGAACATGTGCGGCCCGACCTGGTGGGTCAGCCAGGAGACGTTCGCCGGCTTGAACAGCACGGTCTTGACGAGCGGCGGGATCTGCTCGCCGATCAGGATGCCGAGAAGCCCGACCAATGCGATCACTGGCGGCGCGGGCGAACGGACGTTGAACAGCGCGTAGATCACGCCAACCAGCAGGCCAATTGCGAGGGACACCAGGTACGGTTTCATGTGGGTTCCTTGTCGAGGGTTAGCGCGGCGCCGCGCAAGCCCGACGCCGCCGTCGTTGGTGTCAACCCTCGTGGGCGCCGAACATGGTCTTGGCGTAGATGATGCCCAGGCCATAGCCGCCGCCGAACTTCTTGGCGATACCGGTCGTCATGTCGTAGGTGTCGGTGCGCGCCCAGTCGCGCTGCAGCTCGAGCAGGTATTGCACCGACGTCATCGGACGCACGCCCGCCTGAACCATGCGGTCCATCGCGCGATCATGGGCCTCGGTCGACACGTCGCCGCAGGCGTCGGCGATCACGTAGGCCTCATAACCCTGGTCGAGTGCCGACAGCGCGGGGCCGACGATGCACACCGAGGTCCACAGGCCGCAGAAGACGAGGCGCGACTTGCCCAGGCGGTTGACTTCCTGGATGACGGCGGCGTCTTCCCAGGTGTTCATCGAAGTGCGGTCCAACAACTTCTTGTTTCCGAATGGCTCGGTGACCTCGGAGAACATCGGGCCGGAGAAGCTCTTTTCGGCGACGGTGGTGAGGATGGTCGGCACCTTGAAGCCGGCCGCAGCGCTGGCGACGAGCGCTGCGTTGTTGCGCAGCAGGACGGCATCGATCGACTTGGTCGCGAAGGCCATCTGCGACTGGAAGTCGATCATGATCAGGGCGTGGTCGCTCGGCGAGACCAGGTTCTTGCTGGGCGTGGGAGTGGCTGTTTGAGGCATGTCGGGCTCCTTGAGGCCTTGTGAATTTGCGTGGTGCGCGGAGTGCGGACCCGGCACCATGCTCGGTGTTGGGAGCCCGTACGCCTACTCGCGGGAGATCAAGCGGGGATAGGTCGAAATGCCGACCCGCATCGGGCGTTAGGTTCAAGCAAACGCGAAGTCGCGCGCGTGCCCGACGCGCGGCGCGACGAGGGTGGCATGGCGGCGTGGGGCGATAGCCGCGTCGTCGAGGGTCGGCTCGGGCAGCAGACCGCGCGCGACCGCGATGCTGGCTGCTTCCGTGCGCGAACTGGCCTCGAGCTTGGTCAAGATGGCGCAAACATGCGCTTTCACGGTGCCGACCGCGATGTCGAGGAGGTTGGCGATCGTCTTGTTGCAGCGGCCCTGCGCGAGCAACTGCAAGACGTCGCGCTCGCGCGACGTGAGGGATTCAGCCGTCAGGCCGTTGGCCACCTCCTGGGCCGCCGCCTGGCACAGGAATCGACGCCCCCTGGACGCCGCACGCACGGCACTCTCGAGCTCGCCCGTGCTGCAACTGGCGGCCACGTAGCCCAGAACGCCGCGCCCGATGGCCTCCTGTATTTCGAATCCGCGCGGCTTGCGTGCCACCACCACGACTCGCATGCCTGCGCCGGGTGCGCCACCAGTGTGCTGAAGGCTCGCGTCGTAGTCGCAGTCGCAGACGATGACATCGAGGCCTGCGGCCCGGGCGGAGGTGGCGTCGTCGCCAACCATGTCGAAGTCGGGCATGCGGCTGAGAATTGTGACGAGTCCCATCGCGAAGATGGGCTCTGAGTGCTTGACCAGAATACGGATGCCGTTGTTGTCGGTCGTCATGGGATGCTCCTGATCGAAAGGAATACTGCTTGCTCTTGTGAATCAGGATCGTAGGGACGGACGGTGCATCGCGCAGTACACAAATAGTGGTAGTTCGCTCCGGAACGGCCACTGACTCCGACAGCGGTTACTCAGGGCTCGAGTTCGATGATGCCGCGATGCACTGCAATCATGACCGCCTGCACGCGGTCCGTCGCGTTGAGCTTGGCGAGGATGTTCTTCATGTGCACCTTGACGGCCGCCTCCGACAGCCCCATTTCGGCGGCCACACGCTTGGTTCGCCCGTTGTTGGCGACCGTGCGCAGCACGTCGATCTCGCGCGCGCTCAATGGCTGCTCGTTCACGTGCGCGCCGAGCGCGACCGCAAGCATCGGCGGAATGAAATCCTGCCTGGCGTGGGCGGCGCGGATCGCTCGCAGCATGTCGGTGCGGATCGTGGTCTTGAGCAGGTAGCCGCAAGCCCCGGCGCGCAGCGCGCGCACCGCCTGCATGTCCCCGCTGTAGGTGGTGAGGACGATGATTCGAGCTTCGGGCGTCAGAGCTCGGATTTGCGAGATGGCCTCGATCCCGTCCATGCCGGCCATCTGCAGGTCCAACAGCGTGACGTCGGGGCGGTGGATGCCAAACGCCTCGACGGCGGCGCGACCATCCTCAACCTGCGCCACCACCTCCATGTCGGGTTCGGCGTCGATCAGGCCCGAGATGCCCGCGCGGACAACAGCGTGGTCGTCGGCGATCAGGAGCCGGATGGGTGTGGTCATGGTTCGCTTGGAGCCCGCGGGAGCAGACCTCGCTCGAGGAGCGTGAGCATGCGGCTGCGAACTCGAAGGATGCATTCCTTGGCGCGCTGAGCGAGTGTGACGCGCAGCGGGATCTCCAGGAGCAACTGCGTACCGTCGTGTACCCGGCCGCGCACGTCCAGTCGCGCTTGGATTCTTGCGGCGCGCTCGCGCATTCCGGTCATTCCCCAGTGGCCGGGGCGCCCGCCATCAGCGATCACCTGGGGGTCGATGCCGCGGCCGTCGTCGTTGACCGCCACGCGCAGCGTGCGCCCGACACACTCGATCTCCACTTCGATGGTGCGTGCCCGGGCGTGGCGGAAGGCATTGGTCAGGGCCTCGCGGGCAATGAAGAACGCCTCCGTGCCGATGTCGGGCGCGAGCGCAGGCAGGGCGGTGCCGACGCGCATCGAGAAGCGAATGTTCGTACCGTGGGCGAGGTCCGTGCCGAGCGCGGACAGCGAGGCGACGAGGTCGGACTCGTCCGCCCGGAGGTCGCGCAGGTCGTGCACGCGGTCGCGCGCCTGGGCCAACACACTGTCGGCTTCGTCGAGCAACGACTCGAGGCGGCCGCGTCGCGTGTCTCCCTGCGGCATCTCGCCGGCGACTACCTGCAGGTTCAATACCAGCCCCTGTGTTCCCTGCAACAACGTGTCGTGCAGTTCACGGGCGATGCGCTCGCGCTCTCGCAAGCGGTCCTCGAAGCGCGTGCGCTCGCGCTTGGCCAGCGCGCGCATTCGCAGCGAGTAGAGGGCCCAGAGGAGCACCAGCACGGCTAACCCGCTCAGCGCACGGAACCAAGTCGTCTGCCACCACGCAGGTGGAATCGTGATGCTCACACTCGCGCCGGACTCGTTCCACAAGCCGTCCTCGTTGGCGGCGATGACGCGGAAGTCGTAGCGCCCGGGCGGCAGCTTCGTGTAGAACGCCTGGCGTCGCCCCTCTGCTTCCTGCCAGTCCGTGTCAACGCCCTGGAGGCGGTAGCGAAAGTGCACGCGCTGGGACAAAGTCAGATCGGTGGCAGTGAAGTCGAAACGCAGCGATTGCGTCAGCTCGGGTAGCGCCGCCGGCCGTGGTCCGAAGTGGCGGTCGCCGGCGACGACATCCAGCACTTCGACGTGCGGCACCACGGTGTTGCGTGCCATGTGCGCGGGAGATATCCAGTACACCCCGTTGACCGTCTCGAACCACAGGCGGCCGTCGGCGGTCGCCGTGGCCGTGGGCACGGGGCGAAGATTGGGCGGAGCGCCCTCGATTCCAGATTCGGCGCCGAAGGTCTCGGAGGCCACGACGCGCCCCGGGTCGCGCCGGAAACGCGCAAGCTCATCGGCGGCGATGCGCGTGACGCCGCCTACGCCGTTCAGCCAGAGGTCGCCCTGCCCGGACAGCACCGCGCCGGAGATGCCCGCTAGCGGTGCGCCGCGCTCGAGCTGCAAGGCGTTGAAGCGTTGCCCGTCGAACCAAGCTGCGCCGCGCGTACCGCCGATCCAGGCGCCCGATTCGGTTGGCAGAACGACCAGCACGTTGCCTACCGCGAGGCCTTGCGCCGCCCCGAACAACTGCGCGTGCTGGTGGTCGACCAGGGCGAGCTGGTTGTCCTGGTAGCCGAGCCAGATGCGGCCGGGCGTGTCCGCCGTCAGGCTCATCGCTGGCCGGTCGGGCAGGAAGTCGAAGCCTCCTTTGTGCACCCAGCGCCCGTTGTCGCGCCGGAATACGCCGATGCGCGTTGCCGATATCCACAGGTGTCCTTGGTCGTCCTCTGCGCAGGCTTGCATGGCCATATTGGGCGGCGCGTCGGGCAGCTCGATGAGCTCGCTGCCTTCCGGGCGCCAATGGGTCAGCTTGGCGATCGAGCCCACGTAAAGGCTGCCGTCGCGTCCGATCGACAGGTGCGTGTAGAACTGATTCTCGAGCGATGCGGCGGGCATGCGCTCGATGGTGGTCCCGTCCCGGACATGCTTTAGCCCCGAAACATTCATGATCCACAGTGTTCCGTCGTGACCGCGGGCGATCGCGCCGTTGCCCGTCGAACTGCCGTCGGTCATGAGGTGGCGGAACTTCGTGGCGCGAAACTGGTCCAGCCCGCCATCAGTGCCAACCCAGATGTTGCCCTCGCGGTCCTCGAGCCAGGAGATGAACTGGCTGTTCGTGTCGCTCTGTCGCTCGCCGGGCGCTAGCATCTCGGCCGTCGGGGTCTCGGTTGCGCCCGGATGTCGCAACCACGCCTGCGGAACGCGGAAGTAGCGGCCAGAGGCTTCGCCCCAGGCACCGCCTTGCCGATCCAGCAGGCCGATCCCGACACTGGGATCGCTCTTGCGAAGCGGATGCTCGCGTGTCGCCGCGTCGATGCCCTGGCCTGATCCGTCGAGTGCCCAGGTGCCGTCGACGGTGTCGGCCCAGGCCACGCCGGCCTCGTCGGCGAACAACCCGGACACGCTCCTGAACCGTCGCCCAGGCACGAAGGCAGGCCCGCCGGGCGGGTGGCGCAAGATGCCTTCGGCCGTCCAGGCCCACACTTGTCCAGCACTGTCGGCCAGGAGGCTGCCGACGCCCGAGAGCTCGATTGGCCGACCGTCGGCGCCGGGCACCGCGACCCAGTGCTCGCCTTCGAGGCGTGCCACGCCAAACGTTGTGCCAGCCCATACCGTGCCGCCACCGTCCACTGCGAGCCCCATGATCGTGTGGTCTCCGACCAGTCCTTGCGCGGCACTGTATTGGCGCACTTGCCCGTCATGGATGAAGTAGACCTTGCCGAAGCGCGTGCCAACCCAGATGCCGCCCGTTCGTGGCGCCTCCAGCGCGGTGATGTCCGCGTCCGGCAGCGCTGCGCTCAGGGGCGGACCGAACGATCGGAATCGAACCCCGTCGTAGGTGAACAGGCCCGTCGCAGTGCCGATCCACAAATAGCCGTCCGAACTCTGAGCGAGAGCAACGACACCTGAGGGCGCGCCATCGCGTGGCGTGAAGACCCGATGTTCAAGCTCGCTCAGGGCCGGTGGCTCGTCGGAAGCGAACGCCGACGTTAGTGCGAGGCAGGCGACCAGACCGAGGGGGCCGATGCGTGTCGCGAGTCGCCGCGCGAATGCGAGCGGTGCCGTGCGCATGGGCGTGGGCCATTCTGTTTGTGATCGAGCAGGCACTTTAACGATTTGGTCGCGAACGGGGATATACAAATAGTGGTAGGACATTGGCGTCGCAGCGGACTCTGTCGGAGGGCCGAGTGCGGTGTGTCCTTCGGCAGGGTGCCGCGCGGCGGTGATGCCTCTCGGGGATGGCTTTCGCGCTTGAACGGCCGACGGGCGGGCGCACGCTAGCGCGCCTTCCTCGACGGCCATTCGCCGGATGGCGAAGTGAATGCACGTTCCGCGGGCAGCAGCACCTCAATCTCCGTACCTCGTCCGGCTTCGCTGCGCACTTGCAGTGTGGCGCCGATGTTCTTGGCGCGCTCGCGCATGCCCTGCAGCCCGAAGTGGCCACTATGACCCTCGGCCAAGGTCGCGGGCGCAATGCCCTCGCCGTCGTCGCGCACAGCCAAGCGCAGTTCCTGCGGGTCGCGGGAGAGTTCGAGCGAGACGGTACGGCCTCGGGCGTGTCGGAACGCATTGATGAGGGCCTCCCGGCCAATGAAGAAAAGCTCGCAGCGCACGTTCTCGCGCACGGGCGGCAGGGCGGGGTCAATGCGGACGTCCAGACGCGTGTTCGTACCCGCCGCAAGATCGCCGGCGACTGCCGTGAGAGCCGTGGGCAGATCGACACCGACTTCGTCCGGACTGCGCAGCATGTGCACGCGGTCGCGCGCCTCGGCGACGACCTCGTCGGCTCGATCGAGCAGGGATTCCATTTCGGCGCGCCGCGGATCGCTACCCGGTAGTTTGGCGGCAGCCACCTGAAAGCCCAGCACCAGGCCCTGGGTGCCCTGCAGCAGCGTGTCGTGCAGTTCGCGGGCGATGCGCTCGCGCTCGTCAAGTCGCTCTTCGAGGCGCAAGCGCACGCTGCGCGCCAGCGCGCGTGTGCGCAGACTATAGGCCGCCGCGGCGAGGGCGAGGGTGATTGCCACGCAGGCGCCCTTGAACCAGCCGGTCTGCCAGAACGCGGCCGGCACGACCAGCGTCATCGTCTCCTCAGTCGGACTCCAGACACCGTCCTCGTTGGCGGCAGTCACGCGAAAAAGGTACTGCCCCGGCGGCAAATTCGTGTAGTCCGCCTGGCGGCGGCCCTGCGAGTCTTGCCAAGCGGTGTCGACACCGTCGAGCCGGTAGCGAAAGCGCACGAGCTCGGGCGCGCTGAAGCAGGTTGTGGTGAAGTCGATTTGCAGGGAACGCGTGCCGGCAGCCAGTTCCATCCGCGCGACTGCCGCGTACTCACGTCCGCCCGCGTGCACGGCGAGCAAGTGCACCCGCGGCGGGACGGCGTTGCGCCGGATGTTGCGCGGGTCGATCGAGAACAGCCCGCTCTTTGTCGCGAACCATAGGCGGCCATCGGGCGTAGTGGCCACGCTCGGAACGGGACGCAGGTTCTCGGGCGCTCCCTCAATGCCGGCCTGCACGCCGAAGGTCTCTGCGGTGACGCGGTGATTGGGATTCGCCACGAAGGCTGCAATCTCCGCTGCGGGAATACGCGAGACGCCCTCTGCGCCGTTGAGCCACAGGTCTCCGTCCGGCGTGCGCAGCAGGCCCGAAACCCCGGTGAATGCGTCCGCGGTACTGGCCGCGAACGGCAACACGCGAGCGCCGTCGACGAGGGCAACGCCCGCCGCGCCAGCGACCCACATGCGAGCCCCGTCGGGCCAGAATGAAAGGATGTTGCCGACGGCGAGCCCGCCGGCCGGGCCCAGCGTCCGTACCTGACCGTCGCGCACGACGGCCACGACGCTGTTCGGGTAGCCGATCCACAAGCCCGACCCGTCGGCAGATCGCAGCGCCAGCGGCGGCCCGGACGGCAAGTTGGCGAGGCCGCCGTTGCGCGTCCAGCGCCCATCCTTGAACCTGTACAGGCCGTTCAGCGCTGCCGACACCCACAGGCCGCCAGCCTCGTCCTCGGCCATGGCCTGCACTTCGTAGTTGGCCTCCGCGCCCAGGAATGGCACTGCCTCGTAGCCGTGTGGACCGATGCGGTGGAGTTCTCCGTCACCGCCCACCCACAGCGCGCCGTCGCGCGCGACGTAGAGGCTGGTGATGAAGTTGTCGTCGGGGCGGCCGAAAGGCTCGCGGACAAAGGCGCCTGTCGTGTCGCGTCGATACAGGCCCGAGGCATGCGTCCCCACGACGAGGCCGTCGGGTCCCGCGGCAAGCGCAACATCGGCGAGCATCGCGCCGGACGCAACTGCGCGCTCGAACTTGTTCCTGTGGAAGCGATCCAGCCCGCCATTCGTACCGGTCCAGATGTTGCCTTCGCGGTCCTCGATCCAGGTCAGGAACTCGCTGCCGCTCAGCTCGCGGTCGCGCGGCCAGCGTTGCAGGGCGCTCGGCCCCGCGTCACAGGTCGCGCACGGCAGGCGCAGCAGACGGCCGTTGCTGTGGCCCCAAAGCACGCCCTCGGCGTCCAGGAAGCGCAACACGGGGTGGGCGTCGCGGTCGGAGACCAGGCGCGCGAGCGCGCTGCGCGGGATGCCGCGCCCGGGCTCGCCAGCCGCAGCGAAGCCGGCATCGTCGGCGATCCAGACGGCACCGAAACTATCTTTCATCAGGCTGCCGCTGATCTCGCTGGCCGCACGGCGCTTCTCGAATGCATGTGCGCCCGGCTGCAGGCAGAACACGCCCGAATCAGTGCCGATGACCCATAGCCTGCCGTCGCGGTCGGTCGCCATCTCGGCGTAGCCCATCACGTGCAGGGAGGCGCCGTCACGTGTGCGCACCTCCTGCCAGTGGCCACCCCGCAACGTGAAGACGCCCGCACTCGTGCCGGCCCACATCTGGCCAGCGCCGTCTTCGACCAGGCTGAACACCGAGTGCGCCGGGACGCCTTGGCCCTCGCCATAGTCGGTGTGCTCATTTGCCCGGATCGCATAGATGTGGCCAAAGCGCGTGCCGACCCAGATCACACCGTCGCGGTGTACCTGCAGTGCCAGGATGTCGGTGTCCGGCAGCGCAAGGCCTGATGTGGCACGCCAGCGCACGAATCGCACGCCGTCGAAGCGATAGAGCCCTTGCGACGTGCCCAACCACAGGAAGCCATCGGTGTCCTGAGCGAGCGCGTTCACGCCGCCTGGCGCGCCCTGGCGCGCCGTGAACATCGTGTGATCGAAGTCCTCGAAGCCCGGCGGCGCGTCGGCCGCGATGGCGGGCAGCGCCCGAATCGCCAGCGCCGCAAGCAGGCACACCAGGCGCGCGAGCAGCTTGGCGGGGCGGCGGGGGCGGGTGAATCTGGAGTCCATGCGATCTCCGGGCCGGCGACACGAAATTGAAAGCTTGAGCATATCTGCTGCCCGTCCCAACGCGGCTCGCGTCGCGATCCGTACCCACCGGCAGGCCGTCGCTAGCTCTCTCCAAAGACCAAGCGCTGCCCTGGCGTCTGGTAGTCGGCGTGCGGCGGTCGCCTTCCGATACTAGCCACACGCCCCTCGCGTCGTATGGCTACCGCGCCACCTGGGGATCTATCCGAAACTCCCCTCGGGGTACTTCATGTCTTTCAGCATTCCCTCGCCTGTGCTGCGCGCATTGACCATCGCTGCATTTTCGCTCGTCGCGACACTTGCCGCCGCGCGCGACGCCAGCCCGGCCTTGCCGGCCGTGGCCGTCGCGCCGCAGTACGACACCACCCACGTGTATGTCGCGGCGGAAGACGTCGACGCCTTCGCGCGCAGCTTCGTCGCCACCTTCGGCGGCAGCAGCACACGCCAGGTGATCGCCACCGTCACGCCCACGTCCAGCAGCACGAGCTCGCAGTTGATACAGACGCCAGTGGGCGCTGTCTCTCTGTTCGGCTTCCGAACGCCCGTGCCCTACCCGTTCGGCGCCGAGCGCTACGGCTATTTCGTCAGCGACATGGACGTGGCCATCGACGCCGCGCGCAAGGCCGGGGCCGACGTGCTCGTGCAGCCCTTTCCCGACCCGATCGGTCGCGACGCCATCATCCAGTGGCCCGGAGGCGCGAACATGCAGCTGTATTGGCATGCGACCAAGCCCTCGTATGCACCGTTCCAGACGATTCCGGAGGACCGCGTTTACGTCTCGCCGGAACGCGCGGCGGCGTTCGTGAGTGACTTCATCGCGTTCGCCCATGGCCGCGTCGTTTCGGACACGCCTGCCGCACCTGGTGCGGAGATAGGTCGCCCTGGAGAGGCCTATCGCCGCATCCGCATCGAGTCCGCCTTCGGCAGGGCCGTAGCGATCGTCAGCGATGGGCATCTGCCCTGGCCCTATGGGCGTGAGACGACGGGCTACGAAGTCGCCGACCTCTCGCAGACGCTGGCCAAGGCGCAAGCCGCCGACGTCAAGGTACTCGTTCCCCCGTTCAATGCCGATGGACGCATGTCAGCGATGTTGCAGTTCCCGGGAGGCTACATCGCCGAAATTCATTCGGCGGCTGGTGTGAGCAACGTGAAATGATTCTGCGTCGCATGCGATACGCCCGTTGTCTAAGCGCCTGCTGTGCGCTGGCCGCACTCTCGGTCGCGCATGGCCAGGAAGCGACCGTCCCCTCCGTTCGCCCGATACCCGCGATGAACCGGTGGCAGGAAGATTGGTCGTCATTGGCCGACCCTTCGTTGCGCACTGAACCGGGGGATGGGTGGAAGTACCATCCACTGGCGCCCCTGCTGCCGGACGGATGGCTGTCGCTCGGGCTGACGCTGCGCGAGCGCTACGAGCAAAACGACGCGGTGAACTTTGGCGTCAATGGCGCGGCACGCGAGGCCTACGTGCTGCAGCGACTGCAGGTGCACGCCGACCTGCACTTCGATTCGCATTGGCGTCTGTTCACCCAGCTCGAAGACGCGCGCGCCTGGGCCAAGAAGCCCGTCACCCCCGTCGACCAGAACCCTCTCGATCTGCGCCTGGCGTTCGTCGAATATGTTCAGCACACGGCTGCGGGCACCCTCAAGGCCCGGGTCGGTCGCCAGGACTTCGCTTTCGACCTTCAGCGCTTTGTCTCCTCGCGCGACGGTCCGAACGTGCGCCAGTCCTTCGACGCGGTCTGGGCAGACTGGGAGACCGCGGACTGGCGCTTCATCGCGTTCGCCAGCGAACCGGTGCAGTACCTCGATAACAAGCCCTTTGACGATCATTCGAATTCCGCTTTCCGCTTCCATACCGTGCGCGTCGAGCGCCACGTGCTGGGCGACAACGAACTCTCGGTTTACTGGTCGCTCTACGAGCGAGCCAATGCCCGCTACATCGACGCCGCAGGATTGGAGCGGCGCGATCTGCTCGACGCGCGATTCGCCGGCAAGTCGGGCGCGGTCGATTGGGATATCGAAGCGATGGGGCAGTCCGGCCGCGTCGGCGCCACGGCCATCCGCGCGTGGGCGGGAGGCGCGGGCGCGGGCTGGACGCTCGAGGACACGCCGGGCAAACCGCGGCTCGGCGTGCAACTGGACGCCGCCTCGGGCGACAGCCGGCGTGGCGACGGCGTGCTCGGAACGTTCAACCCCTTGTTTCCGAACGGCTACTACTTTTCGCTCGCGGGTTACACGGGCTATGCCAACCTGGTGCAGGTCAAGCCCACCCTGACGCTGCATCCCGCTGCGGGCCTGGTGACGACATTGGGAGCCGGGCTCCTCTGGCGCGAGACTACCGGTGACGCGGTCTATCTCCAGCCTAACGTGCCCGTGGCCGGCACCGCCGGAGAGCCGGGACGCCGCACCGGCACATACTGGCAGGCCCGCGCCGACTACCGCGTGGACAGGCTCATCACGACGGCAATCGAAGTCGTGCACGATGACGTCTCGCAGGTCATTCGGCGCGCGGGTGGACGCGACGGCGACTACGTCGGCATCGAGTTCAAGCTCTCGTGGTAAGTCGGTAAGTCCAGCCCGATTTCAAAGTCACCTTCCGATTCCCGAGCCTGCATCGCTGCGTGAGACTCGACATTCCAGTGCCGGAGTGCCTGTCAATATGCGGAGAGCTTTGGGCGCCTGAAGGGCACGCTGGCACAGCGGCTTCCCACCGCGCCCACGGGGCGGGCCGAACTTGCGCCAGCCCTCCGTCCAAAGGTATCAGGCACGTCCGCCATGTTCAAGGACGCGTGGAATATGCCGCCACACGAACCAGCTTTGCAACTCGTGGGTGCGGATCACCTGGCTGACCAGCAAGTCGTTGGTGCCGTCGTCGCCGCGTTCGGCCGCATCGCGTGCGAGTGGGCGCGCTTCGGCCAGCACGAACTCGTGGGCGTCCAGCAAGCGTGCGAGCTGGTGGTGAGGCGTCTCGATGCCGCTGGGTGCTCGCGTCAGCCGCGATTCGGTAACGATATCGCCGGCCAGCGCGCGTGCTACGCCGCCGAGCGTCTGCACGCGCTCGGCCAGAGTGTCCATGAGCGCCGCCTGTTCCTCGTAGTGCTTGTCGAAAAGCTGGTGCAGCTCGAGGAAGGTGATGCCGGCAGTCTGCCAGTGCGACTTCTTGTACAGGTCGCGCAACGCCATCGTGTGGGCAAGTACGCGATTCAGCGCGGAAACGCTCGCGTGGCGAACCTCTGCCGACAGGCCGATGCGCACATCGGCGAGGCTGCCGAACGACTGGGAAACGGGATCGGATTCGGGGCGGGGCGACATGGTCATGGCAGGGTCTTCAGGTATCAAATGGGGCCTCCATTGAAGGCGAGTGCGAGCGCCCTGGCATCGGCGAGTTGGCCAATTGATGGCTGGCAAGATGATCTGCGACGGCACCGTCCTTTTGCCTATGAGGTCGGCGAGCGGTTTGCGTTGGAGAACTCGACGAGATGTTTGAAGGGTCTGCCAGTCGATAGCGATGTAGTCCCGTCTGAATCCGAGCCGAAGGCGTAGTTGGGGCCGGTCTTTCGACAGGGGCCGGAGGCCAGTTGGATGCGAAGAATTCGGTATCAGAGTTTCCTAACTGCCACTCCAGCCAGGACCCTCTCCCCCAGCCCCGCGATCCCCAGCGGTACCAAGGAAGACAGTTACGCGAATATGGATCAGCTCAACATCACATCCTCCATGGTCAACCGCGCGGACCAGATCTTCCCGACGCTCGGAGAGTCCGACATTGCCCGGGTCGCCCGCTTCGGAGTTCCTGCCAGCTACAACGCCGGCGACTATCTGTTTCGCGCGGGCGAGGTGGGTCCGGGGCTGCTTCTGCTCACCTCCGGTACGGTGACCATCAGTCAGCGCAACGGCTTGGGACACGTCGTGCCGATTGTTCGGCAAGGCCCGGGAGAGTTTTTGGGTGAGGTCGGCCAGCTCTCCGGCGCGCCCGCGCTCGTCGATGCTCGAGCTGAAGAATTCGTCGAAGCACTCGTCGTCTCACCGGAGAAGCTCCGCCAGGTACTGATTGCCGAAGCGGACCTGGGCGAGCGCCTCACGCGCGCGCTGATCTTGCGCCGCGTCGCGCTGATCGAGACCGGAGCTGCCGGTGCCGTGCTGATCGGGCCCGAAGGACGCGGCGAGGTGGTGCGCCTCCAGACATATCTTCGTCGAAATGGCCAGCCTTATCGCGTGATGGACCCGACCAGCAACCCAGAAGCGAAGGTCATCTGGGACCAGTACAAAAACCGAGGCCCCTCCTTGCTGGCAATCTGTCCAAACGGCTCCGTCCTGGTCGACCCTGACGAACTGGAACTGGCAGCCTGCCTGGGACTCATTGGATGCGGCCCCATTGATCGCGAGTTTGATGTTGCCATCATCGGTGCTGGGCCTGCCGGATTGGCCGCCGCTGTCTATGCCGCCAGTGAAGGACTGGACGTGGTTGTCATGGACTATCGCTCCTACGGAGGCCAGGCTGGCGCTAGCGCACGCATTGAAAACTACCTGGGATTCCCGACCGGAATCTCGGGCCAGGCGCTGTCTGGACGCGCGTACATCCAGGCACAGAAGTTCGGTGTGCACTTTCTCATCCCGGCAAAGGTCGAGTCTCTGGCTTTGGAGCTTCCACCCGCGGCAAGCGGGTCCAAAGTCGTACGTCTTGCAGACGGGCGCGTGTTTCGATCCAAGGCCGTGATTGTTGCCACCGGCGCCAGCTACCGCAGGCCCGATGCGGAGAACCTCGCGGCGCTCGAAGGTCGAGGTGTCTGGTACTGGGCCTCTCCCATCGAGGCCAAGCTCTGCCGAAACGAGCATGTCGTGCTTGTCGGCGGTGGCAACTCAGCCGGGCAGGCCGCCGTCTATCTCAGCGGCCATGCCTCGAAAGTCACCATGCTGGTTCGAGGTGCGGGCTTGTCAGCCACGATGTCGCAGTACCTCATCGACCGGATCGCCGGCGCCCCGAACATTGAAGTGCTGGCGCGCAAGGAGATCAGCGTGCTTCACGGAGACTCCTCGACCGGCTTGACCGCAGTGACCTGGGTGGACGTCGTATCTGGAGAGACGACGAGCGCCAGCGTGAGGAACCTCTTTCTCTTCATTGGGGCCGTGCCCGAGACCGATGCGTTGAGCGACCGCAGTGTGTCACTGGATCGTGCCGGCTTTGTCGTCACGGGCGCCGAAGGCCGAGCCCCTCTCGAGTCGAATATTCCCGGTGTCTTTGCCGTCGGCGACGTGCGTTCCGGTTCCGTCAAGCGCGTTGGAGCCGGCATTGGCGAGGGCGCCGCGGTGGTTGCGCAGGTTCACCAATACCTGCAACAGGTGGCTGAGCAACGTCGCATCCCGGAAGTCCAGGAATGAGTATCAACACCTGCAGCCACGTGCCGCGACATGTGCCCGACAGACCCGAACAGCCATTTTGCGAAGAATGCGTCAAGACCGGCGACGGCTGGGTTCATCTGAGGATGTGCTTGCACTGTGGACAGGTCGGTTGCTGCGACAACTCCAAGAACAGACACGCGACGAAACACTTCGCCGCCACGGGACACGCCGTGATGGAGTCCGTCGAGCCGTTCGAGGACTGGCGCTGGTGCTATATCGACAAGGTGATGGTGGAATAGCTCCATCGCAAAGTGCCGATCGTCCACCGGGCGAGCATCATTCAAGCCTTGGCCGGAACTCCCGGAAACGCCAGAAGAGGCGTAGCTCCCGCGACCTCACGCGTCTCGTTCGTTCAAGCGGCGTAGCAGCCCTGCGAGCTGCGCTAGATCGGCATCGGGCCATTGGCCGACGCGCTTTTCGAAGAGATTGCCCTTGTACGCAATCGCCTTGCCGACACTATCGCGTGTTGGCTCCGCAAGACGATAGACAACACTTCGACCATCCGTACGATCAGCAGCTGTGTCGATGAACCCGAGCTCGCGAAGCTCCTTGGCCAGTCGGCTGATGACGCTCCTGTCCATTGACAATGCTTCGGCAATCGCACTTGCCTTTGTGGGCCCGAACGCATGGAGCCATTGCAGGATTTGAAAGCCGCCGGCAGATATCCCGGGATGCAGGTTGTCGGCGGCGTCCTGCGCGACAACACGTGCAGCCGTCATCAGCTTGCTCAGCTCAGCCCCCAGATCGAGCAGCAGCGCCCGGCGCCCTCTCAATTTGTTCGGCTTTCCTTCAACTGCTTCGCCATTCTTGCGTTGAACCATCGCACGAGCCAATTTGGTGGATAAAAGTCAACTAGTCGGGTACATTGTAGTGGACTTTTATCCATTAAATTATTGAAGGCAGCCATGTCCGGATCGAAAACCATCGTCATGACCGGAGCGACCAACGGCATCGGCCGGATCGTCGCCGCTTCGCTCGCGGCGCAAGGGCACCGGCTGGTACTCACCGCGCGCGACGAGGCCAAGGCGATGGCTACGCGAAGTCAGATCCTTCAGACTGCTCCTGGAGCAGTGATCGAATTCGTTTTCGCCGATCTCACCCGGCTGCACGCGGTCGCCGCCGCTGCCCAAGCCATCGCTGCAAACTTTCAGCGCGTCGACGTGCTGATCAACAACGCGGGCATTCACGCGTTCCAGCAACGTGTCACGGAGGATGGGTTCCCCGAAATGATGTCGGTGAACTATCTTGCCCCATGGCTCTTGACGAACATCCTGGGCCCGCGTCTCACGGCATCCCCCGGGTCGAGGGTCGTGACGGTAGCGTCCGAAGCATCCAGGTATGCGAAGGAAGGCAACCTTCAGGACGCACTCTACGATACGGCGCCGTTCACCAGGCTCGGCTCCTCCGCGATCTATGGCAGGACCAAGTTGATGAACATCATGTTCTCGATGGAGCTAGCGCGCCGGCTGGCATCCGCGCGGGTCGCAGTCAATTGCCTTGACCCAGGCTTCAACGCAACTGGACTCGGACGGGAACTGCCGTTTGCCGCTCCGCTTGAACGGCTGCTCAGGTTGCTCCGCATCGGCGATCCGAACCGTGGCGCCGGCATCATCGTGCGACTCGCCACGGACCCGAAGTTCGAGAACGTCTCGGCGGGATACTTCTCGGTCAAGGATGCGGCCCCACTGAGCCCGATCGAACCGGGAAACGACGTCGACCAGCAGAGAGCTTTGTGGTCCGCGACCGAAAATGCGCTGAAGCCGTATTGCCCCGAGTGAATCCCTGTGCCGCGCGTACGTAGAGGACGGCCCGAAAGTGGTTTGATCTCGGCTACGCTAAGTCCATGCGCACGCCGACGATTGCCGCCACCCGACCTCGCGCGCGCAAGAGGCTCAGCCCTTGCGCGTGTACGAATTGCACCAACCTTGCGCCTTGACAAGTTTTCCGCCGAAGAGAGGGCAAGGGCCAGAGGGATCGGAACCCTTCCCTTGATAGAAGACGCAGTTCGCGCAGCCCTGACCTGGCGCGTACTTCGCGAACTTGCTGGCGTCGACTTTCGCCGCGTCTTCTCGATAGCCGAGAGACTGCGCAACGGCATCGGACTCGGCAAGAGCCACGGCTTGAGCCGATGCGAGGCGCATTGCGCCAAGAGACGCTACGACGGTCGTGGCGCTGACCATGAATGCTCGACGATCAGGTTTCAAAAGTCTCTCCATAAAAGACAGTTCAGGGCGCACCGACGGCATGGATGCTGAAGGATCCTTCGTCGCTGCTAATTTGGCGTGGAACTAGGGCCGCGCGTCGCTAGGGAGCGGCGAAAGGCGGTGTCAACTTCGGATCGTGGATGATGAAGCCGTCCCGATTCGGCATTCGCACCCGGGGCAACGATCGGGCGTCAACCACCTCGTCGTCCGGGATCAACTTGTTTTGCGCGAGGATGAATGCGACAAGTGCGTACACCTCCTCGTCACCGAGAGAGCGTGGCGACTGCCAGGGCATGGCGCGCCGAACGTAGTCGAACAGCGTCGTCGAATAAGGCCAATAGTTTGCGATCGAGGTCGTACCCTCGTCGATGCCGTGACGCTGGATGTCCGTGATCAACGCGGGGCCGAGTCCTCCTTGGCCTTTGTCGCCGTGACAGGCGGCGCACTTCGAAGCGAAGATGCCCGCTCCCTGCTGTGCCGTGCCGCTGCCCGCGGGCAATCCTGCACCGCTGGGGAACACCGAAATGTTCCATGCCCTGAGGTCGCTCTCCGTCACCGGCTGGCCCCGTCCGACGAGTTGATGATCGGCGGCGCCGGCGATATCTGCGAATGCAAGAAGCAACGTGCCGATGATTGCGCTACGCGTAGGCATGCTTCACCCCTCCGTTGCTGTCGATTGCCCAACTCACGATGGCATTGAAGTGATGGTTCTGAAACGCCTTGACGTCGGGAACCTTGTCGAACTCCCCGCGGGCCTTGACGAACTGCGCCCGCGTAGGCTGCATGTTGCCTTTCTCGTCGTAGGCCCGGCTCTGCAAGATGGCGGGGCCGCCGTCCCACAGCCACGGCATCCGAAAGCGCGTGAACGCCTTGCTCATGACCGGCTCCTGCAGGGCCGCCTTGCCCCAGGTCTTGCCGCCGTCGGCAGACACCATGACTTTCGATATCGCGCCATCGCCGGAATAGGCGAGTCCGGAAATCTCGTAGAGCCCGGGGCCTGTCAGCTTCTGCCCGAACGAAGGCCAGGTGATGAACGACTTCACCTCGGAGACGAGGAAGAACTGATACGCCTTCCCATTCGGCAGGGGCTCCGTGTACACCTGGGACTCGTAGTAGCTCATGGTCGGTTCGACCGTGAGTTCGATGCGTCGCAGGAACTTGATGTTGGTGTTGCCTTCGTAGCCAGGCAAGAGCAGGCGCATCGGAAAGCCGTTCCCGGGCATGAGCGGCTCTCCGTTCTGGTACAGGGCGATGATCGCGTCGTCGTACGCCTTGGACAACGGAACGCTGCGATCGAGATGCGGCGCATCCGCTCCCTCGGCGACGAACCATTTCGCCCGCGGGTCGACGCCCGCCTCCTCCAGGAGCGTGGAGAGCTTGACGCCGGTCCACTCCGCGCACGACACCAGGCCGTGCAGCGCCTGGACGTCCGCTTGCACCGGCTCCGGCGAAAACAACGCCGCGCTGTTGCCGCCGCACTCGATGAACGTGATTCGCGAGACCATCGGGTAGCGATGCAGGTCTTCGACCGTGAAGCTGAGCGGGCGCTTTACCAAGCCGTGGATCACGAGTCTGTGAACGGCTGGGTTGATATCCGGAATTCCCGCATGGACGATGGTGAAGTGCAAGCCGTTCGGCGTGATCATGCCGTCCATCAGCTGATGCGGCGTCCGCGCCTGCGTCACCTTTGGCAAGTTGTCCGGATTGGCATTCGTGCGCGTGACGAGGGACGCGAATTTCGACGGTGACTGATAGAGCGGTGTCGGGGCGCCGTTCTGCAGGCTCCAGGGCGCATCCTCCAGCGGCGCAGCGATCGCGGGCCGGGGGGCGAGCACGGCCCCGGCGGCGGCACCGGTCGCACCGAGGCCTCGCAGCAGCAGCGCTCGTCGATCCAGGAGCCCATTTCCGGCAACGATGCCGGACGAAGAGGCATCCCCCTGCCCATCATTCCTGGATGCCATTCGATCTCCCTTTTTCCCGGTAGTTCACCGATTTCTCCAACGAGGTACTCACCCGCGACACCCTAGCGCGCGTAGCGACCCACGAGACTTTGTGCCCCGAGCACATGTCCCTTGAGCGCCTGCCACAGACCGGCGCGATCCAGTCCCGCCGCGATGGCACCGGCTTCGAGGTCGGTCGCGATGACGGTCAAGATGTAGTGGTGCGCGACATCTCCGACGGGAGGACACATCCCTCGATAGCGGGCTTCGCCCGACGCGTTCAGGCCAACGGTGATGCCCGTCGCATCTGCTTGCGCTTCGCCTTGCCGCAGCCCGCCGCGCAGGGCGGCGATGTTGTACGCCACCCAGTGCGATACACCGAGGCCGTTTGCGCCGTCGATGTCGAAGAGGACGACCGCCACGGACTTGCTGCCGTCGGGAAGTCCTGACCAGGCGACTGGAAGAGAAACTCCCTTGCCGCCGCAGTCGCCGGCGGTGCCGCCGTAAAGGTTCGGGACGGCGCCACCATCCGGAAACGCCGTTGAGGAGATCGCCAGGCTGCCCCAGGACGACTGGGACGCGAACGCCAGCATTGCCAGCGCGAGAACTCTGAGGATGTTCATGTTCAGTTCGCTGCTGCAGTCGTGATCGATGCGAGATAGGCCGCGATCGAAATCATGTCGCTGTTGCTCAGACCGGCGACGGGCGCCTTCATCAACGCGCCCACGGCGCCGTGGCGCGCGCCGGATTTGAAGTCATACAACTGCCGGAAGATGTAGGTGGGCGAGCGGCCGGCAATCTGCGGGATATTGGCAACGCCCCGCAAGTCGACGCCATGGCAGGTCGCGCAAGCGATCGTTTTGCCGTTGCCGCCGGTGACGACCAGATCGCGCCCCGCGGCGATGCTGCCCTTGGGGACGTAGGCCACGTAGCCGGAATCTGAATCTCGAAGGATGGCCAGGCCGACGTCCTCCGGCACCTCGATGATTCGGGCCCGGATGGGCTCGAGAGCACCGCCCGGTACCGGCGCCAGCACGTTGACCGGAATGACCTCCGTGCGCGGAACCGTGTCCGATTCGACGACCCGGATCCAGCCACTCTTCGGGCGCAGACCAGCAAAGTACTCCGCGGCCTCCCTGACCTCCGCATCGCTGGCCACGGTAGCCTCCGCATTCATCGCCGCGGTCATCGTCGGCACCGCGCCGACGCGCAGCCCGGCTTTCATGTCGGCCATCTGTTCTTCGATGTAAGCAGCCGGAAGCCCTGCCAGGCTGGCGTTCTCCGAACGTCCTGCGCCGGTCGGCAGGTGGCAGTACGCGCACGCATAGAGCGACGGCTGGCGCCCCTTGGCGACGACCGCGGGCATCGCCGGATGTTCCTGGGGGTGCCAGTCCGGGGGCGCGAAGCGGTCAGTCGTCTGTGCCCTGGTAAGCCCTGCGGCACTCCCTGGAACGTGCAGGACGGTGGCATTTCCAACCGTCCCGCTGCTGGTGTCAGGCGCGCTGACGGGGTACGCCCATCCCGGCGGACCCTCCTTGGCGACAGCTGGCAGGGACTGCGCGACCGCGCCTGCAGGCGCGACCACGAATGACATCGACGCGATTGCCATGAAACACGCGGCCGTAGCGCCGATCCCGGCGTTTGACGTGCCGAAAAACGATCTCATTTCAATCTCACTTTGGTCGTCTGCAATTGCTCTTCCTCCAAGGCATCCAGCTACCGGCCGGCTGTGCCATCAGGTTACTTTCTCCCGTCAGATTGAGAACTATCGAATGACCGGCAGGCACTGCATCTGCTGGGCTATTTGTGGGCCTGTCAAAGGTAGGGGGTCCGCCGCCCACTTCCCGCGCTGTATTAGCCGTCCAGGCGTTCGGATGGATCTGTCGCAGCAGATGGCTCGCCCGTGTAGCCGACTGAGGCAGCCTTGTCCATTGACAAAAGGAGCCTCCCGAAAGGTTTCCGATGGGGGATGACTCAAGAGTCGGTTGTGACGAGCATGGCCAATCAATACCAACCAAATAGTCATCAAGCCATGAACGACGGCACGATATTGCAGCGGATTTCCGAGCTCATCGACGAAGAGAGGACCTTGCGAGGCACCGCGTCCATGCCCGAGGACCATAGCGAACGAATTCGGGGGCTGGCGCATCAGCTTGATCAGTGCTGGGATCTTCTACGCCAGCGACGCGCGTTGGAAGAGTTTCGCAAAGATCCTGATCTGGCCTCAGTTCGTCCGCCAGGCACCGTTGAGGGATACGTGGGTTGAATTGAACACTCCCAAAGTGGGGGAGAGAGACAATTCTTGAAAATCGATTGCGTCGACTGGGCGCAGTATGTTGGCTCGAAGGGTGGCGTCAGCTGCTCGTCACGGATGGGCCGCGCGGCGGCATACGCTTGGGCGGGCGTCGCGAGACCTCGGTGCGCCACGGGAAATCGCGCTCCAGCCCGGTGGAGGGCCGCGTGGCGCCGCCTCGCATCGTCGGGCGCTCGCTATTCAGTACACAAATTGCACGCTCAAGGGTTCGCTGTGGACGCCGCAAGGCCGTCCTGCAATCGCTTGTCGGGGCCGGCCTTCGCGCTTTGTGCGAGAAGCCCACCGATCAACAGGATCACGGCTGCGCAGGCCAGGTAGAGCATGCGGCCCCATAGCGGATTGGGAATCAGGGTCATGGCCAGCAATCCAGCACCCATCACGAGCGTCAGCCGCCCGAGCTTCTCGCGCTGCACCCTGTCGAACTCGGCTTGTTGCCCGTCGCTGATGACGGGAGTTTCGAAGTCGCGGTAGAAGTGCCCCAGCTGAGCGGATCGCTGGCTCGAGGCAGCAGGCTCCTTGTAGAACAGCGTACACGCGCAGAAGAAGCCGCCGGTCAACACCGTGTGCGCGACCATGGCCCAGAGCGTGTTGGCATCGGACAGCTCGCGCTTGGTCAGGACGACCGAGAACAGTGCAGCCAATTCCCCGGCCCCGAAGAAACTGCCGATCACCCAGGAGACCAGTAGTCCGAAGATCACCGTCGCCCAGGCGGCCCAATCGGGCACCTTCCTGATCAACATGCCCAGGAACAGCGGAACGAGGATCGGCACCTGCGCCAGCGTCGACACGCGCATCATCAGCTCGAACAGACTCACGCTCTGCATGCTGGCGTAGAACTGCGCGATCAATATGATCAACAGCCCGTTGAGCAGGTTCATGCCTTTGCCGGCCAGCAGGACCTCTCGTTCGCTGCATTGAGCATGACGACGCAGAACGGGCTGATAGAAGCTGCGAACGAAGATTCCAGCACTGTGATTCAGCGCACCATCCATCGCTGCCATCGTGGCCGAGAACATCCCCGCCATCAGGAGTCCGACAATGCCGGCCGGCATGGCGCGCTCGGCGAAGACCAGGAACACCGCATCGGCGGACTTGCCGCCGAGTTGCGCTGCGTGCGTGGTGGCCGCGTCAGGGAACAGGCTCGCGGTAGCCCAGGGAGGAATCATCCAGATCAACGCGCCGACGATCATCAATACCATTGCGAACAGCGCGGCGCGCTTGGCGTTGGCAGAGTCCTTGGCCGTCAGGAACCGATAGGAGTCCTTCATGTTGTTGATTGTCAGCATCTGCTTGACCAGCATGAACAGGAACAGCCCGACCAGGAGCGCGGGATAGCTGTGGCCCGGACCCGTGAAGAAGCTGTCCGGGAAGTTCTTCACCATCGCGGCCGGACCGCCGACCTTCACGAGTGCCACCAGCGCACAGGCGACGGACAAGACCGCCACGATCATCGACTGCACGAAATCGGAGGCAACCACGCCCCATGCGCCGCCCAGCAAAGAAAGGAACAGGACCGCGAGGCCTGTGACCCACATGGTCGTGGTCAGGTCCACTCCGGTGACGGCGCTGAAGAATACCGAGAGCGCGTTGAGCCAGACACCCCCCTGCAGCAGCGACAGCGGGATGATCGACCACGTGAAGAACTGCTCCGACGTGGCACCGAACCTGCGCCTGATCGCCTCGGTCGGCGTATCGACGCGCATCTGGCGCATGCGCGCCGCGAAGAACAGCCAGGCGACGACGTACGCGAAGGCGTTACCGATGAAGACGTAGACAGCGGGGAACCCGTTGCGGAAAGCCTCGCCAGCGGCGCCGGTGAAAGTCCAGGCCGAGAACTGGATCATGAATGCCGAGCTTCCGACCATCCACCACAGCATTCGGCCGCCGCCGCGAAAGTAGTCGGTGCTCGACTTGCTGGCCATCTTGCGGAAGGTCAGGCTGATGCCGGCCATCAGCAGGAAATAGGCGGCGATGACGAGCAGATTGATGTCCATGTTGTCTCCGGCAGGCCGCAGTGGCCCCGTGGAAGTGGCCGGCACCCTGTGCCCGGGCGCCTGGCGAGAAGTTCAGCGGCTCACTCGAAAGGGCCGGCTCGAACGAAGCCGCCGCCCTGGTAGATCACGGCGGGATCGCTGTAGTCGAGTTCGGGTTGCCGAGCCTCGATAGCCGCACGAAAGGGTTCGGAGCTGTCGAGGGGGCAATAGCCGATGTGGCGCGACTTCTGGTTGTCCCACCAGAGGGTCTTGTTGTCGGAGACGCCGTAGATGATGCTGAACCCGACGAACGGTGCGGTGAGCGCGGCGACGACGAGCCGCTCGAGATCGTCGAAGCTCAGCCAGGTCGCCAACATTCGGCGATCCTTCGGCTGGGCGAACGCCGAACCGATGCGCAGGCAGACCGTCTCGATGCCGTAGCGGTCGAAGTAGAAGCGCCCGAGGTTCTCGCCGAACGCCTTGCTCACCCCGTAGAGTCCATCTGCACGAACCCGGTCATCGATGTCGATGACCTCGTCCTGGCGATAGAAACCGGTGACGTGATTCGAACTTGCGAACACGATGCGCTTGACGCCTTGCTTACGAGCGGCCTCGTAGAGGTTGTAGGCGCCAACGATGTTGCCGGCCAGGATCGGATCGAAAGGCTGTTCGGTCGAGATTCCCCCCATGTGCACGACGGCGTCCACGCCTTCGAGCATCCTGAGCACGGCATCCCGATCCTCGAGTGGGGCGATGACGACTTCTTCGCCGGCACCGGCCTCGCCCATCTCCGAGCGATGGCTCACGCGCAGCGTGTCGCAGCAGGCTTTCAGGCGTGGCCGAAGCTCGCGGCCAAGGTTGCCGGCGGCGCCGGTCAGGAGCAGGCGCTTGAAGCGGAGCGGGGAGGTGGGTGATGACGGCATGCAGGAGATCTTTCTGGATTGGTTCCAGGCGAGGATGAGGATTTCGGCGCGAGGCGGCGTGTTCAAAAGCGTGGTTTGCGCTTGACCCAGTCGGGACGGTGCTTGCGCATCTCCGCCTCGTCGTCGCGGTCGCGGGAGCCACATTCCAGGTATTGCGCGTGCAGTCGGGCCAGTGCCGCCTGGTCGATCTCGAGGCCCAGGCCCGGGGCATCTCCGATCGCGACGCAGCCGTTTCGGATCGGAATCTTGCCGCCGCGGATGACTTCGTCCTCCTGCCACGGGTAGTGGGTGTCGCAGGCATAGGTCAGCTGGGGGACGGTTGCAGCCAGATGCGTCATGGCCATCAGGCTGATGCCCAGGTGCGAGTTGGAGTGCATCGACAAGCCGAGGCCGAAGGTTTCGCACATGCGGGCGAGCGCCTGCGTGGCTCGCAGGCCGCCCCAGTAGTGATGGTCGGCGAGCACGATCTGCACCGAGTCGAACGCGACGCTGCGTCGGAACTCGTCCCAGTCGGTCACGACCATGTTGGTCGCCAGGGGCAGGCCGGTCGCCTTGTGCAACGCCGCCATGCCTTCCAGGCCGGGCGTCGGGTCTTCGTAGTATTCGAGATCGTCGGCGAGCAGCTTGGCAACGCGAATGCTGGTCTCCAGGGTCCAGTTGGCATTCGGGTCGATGCGCAGCGGATGATTCGGGAAAGCGCGCTTCAAGGCCTTGAGGCAGTTCGCCTCGACATCCGGATCGAGCGCTCCGGCCTTGAGCTTGATGCTGCCGAATCCGTACGTGGCTATCATCCTGCGCGCTTCGGCCACGAGCTGCTGCTCCGTCAGCACCTCGCCCCAGGAGTCGGGCGGATACGGCGCGTCGAAGTGACGGCCGAACTTGAAGAACAGGTAGGCGCTGAAAGGGACCTCGCGCCGAACCGCGCCGCCCAGCAGCTCCCACAGGGGCGCGTTCAAGTGACGCGCCTGCAGATCCATGCATGCGACTTCGAGCGCCGAGAACACCTTGGCGACGGTCTTGTCGCCTTTCGAGGCCGGCGACGCATCGAGCGCCACGCGTGCAGCGACCGGGCTGCACAGCGCGACGACGCGCTCGAGGACGCCGTTCAGGTCGAAGGGGCTCAATCCGGTCAGTGCGTCCTTGACCTGCAGCAACGGCAGCAGGGTCGAACGGTCGCCATAGGTCTCTCCCAGGCCGACCAGCCCGGTGTCGCTCTCGATCTCGATGATCGTTCGAAGCGCAAAGGGTTCGTGCACGCCGCTCGCGTTGAGCAGCGGCGGGTCCCGGAACGCGATCGGCGTCACTCTGATCGATGCGATTTTCATGAGGTCTCCAACAGATTGGATGTGGGGGCATGCGCGCGCAGGGGCTGGTCCACGTAGCGTCTGCGTACATCGGCATGCCAAGGTCAGATCAAGTTCGAGTCGATTCGCATGGCCGTACCGATCGTCGAGGTAAACGTTTACCTAACCGGAGCTTAGCTGCTGCTCACCCCCGTTGTCAATCACTCCCCGCCCTGGATGTTTTGCCGGTGCATTTCCAGCGCCGGCCAACGCGCTATGCTTGGGCCTGGCCAGTCAACCGTTAACCTTCATGCCCTCATCCAGGACGGCGCGACCGCGTTCGCCCACCATCCGCGACATCGCTGCCGCCGCGGAAGTGTCAGTCGCGACGGTGTCGAAATTCATCAACGGACTGAAGCGTTTTTCGCCGAAGGTCGAGGCCAGGATCACCGCGGCGATCGATCAGTTCGGCTATCGCTCGAACCCGTTGGCGCGCAGCATGATCACCGGGCGCACCATGGCCATCGGCGTGGTGATTCTCGACATACGAAACCCTCACTTCACCGGAATCGTCAAGGGCGCGAACCGCGCCGCGGTGCGCGCCGGATTCAACCTGCTGTTCGTCGACACCGAAGAAGGTGGAACCGCGGAACGCCCCCTGCTGGAGGCCGTGGCGGGCCGTGTGGACGGGCTGATCGTCAGTTCACGCCTTCCCGAAGATTCGATCACCTGGCTCGGCGACCTCGGCAAGCCCGTCGTGTTCTTCGGAAAGTTGGGCAGGCTCGGAATCCATAGTGTCAGCGGCGACGGCTTCAGCGCGGCGTTCATGCTCGGCCGCCATCTGGTCGAACTCGGCCATCGGCGACTCGCCTACGTGGGTTTTCCGGGCTCACGCTGGAACCAGGAACGACTGCGCGGCTTGAAGGAGGCGCTGATCGGCACTGACGTGACCTTGGAGACCTTCGACGTCAGCGCCCCCATGGCCGAAGCGGGTGAGGAGGTGGCGTCGTCGGTGCTGATGGGCGCCACGCGTTTCGACGCGATCGTCACCTACAACGACCTGGTGGCGCTCGGGCTGATGAGCGAAGCGCGCGCGCTCGGCGTGCGAATCCCCGAGGATGTGTCGATCGCCGGGTTCGACAACATCCTGTACGGCCGCTTCTCGCATCCCACGTTGACGACAGTGGACTTGCACAGCGAGCGCATGGGAGAGTTGGCGGTGGAGCGCCTGCTGCAGGTCATCGCCGGCACGTTGACGCCCTTCGACGAGACACTGGCGGCCAGACTAGTGCCGCGCGATTCGACGAGACGGCGGCTGCCGGAGCAACCGTCGGCTCGTGACTCCCCTCCAGTGGCCTTGTCGACACCCCGGACGAGGCCTTCGCGGCCGAGCCGGAAGAGCTGATCTCCGCGGCCTGACCCAGGTGTCCAACGCCGCGTCTTCGCCTACCTTGCGCCGCGGCAGGCACAGGGTGCGAGGGCACACCCCAATTTCGAAGCACGGACCAGCCGACGACAATATTGAAACGACGTTCCATTTCAATAGACGAAGAAGGCGAAGATGCGTGTTGCGCTGTTTGGCGAATGTATGTTGGAGCTGCGAGGCCAGGCCTTCGGGGCGATGCACCAGGGATTCGGCGGCGACACCCTGAACACCGCCGTCTATCTTGCGCGCTGTGCGCCGGCTAGCCGTCTTCAGGTCAGCTATGCCACCGCGCTGGGCGATGACGCCTTGAGCGACGGCATGGTCGCCCGCTGGGTACAGGAGGGCATCGACACGAGCCTCGTGCAGCGCATTCCCGGCCGCTTGCCCGGTCTTTACCAGATCGACGTGGACGCGCGGGGCGAGCGCAGCTTCAGCTATTGGCGCGACCATAGCGCGGCACGAGCCTATTTCGACGGGCCTCGGACCCCGCTCGAATCAAACTTTCGCGATTTCGGCGCGTTCTACTTCAGCGGCGTCAGTCTGGCGATCCTGCCCCCTGCGGGACGTGAGCGCCTGTTCGCGCAGCTGCAGCGCCTGCGCGATCAGGGCAGTGCGGTCATCTTCGACAACAACTTTCGTCCGCGCCTGTGGTCCGACGCCGTCGAAGCGAGGGCGGCCTTCAGGCGCGCCTTTGCGCTCGCGAGCCTGGCTCTGGTGACGGTCGACGATCATCAGGCGCTGCACGGCCTGGCCACGCCGGATGAAGCCGTGCGCGCGGCGCAGGCGCTGGAGGTCGACGAGATCGTCCTCAAGCGCGGCGCCTTGCCGACGCTGCTACGCGGCGACGCCGACTCGGCCTGGCAGGAGGTTGCGACAGAGCACGTCGAGCGTGTCGTCGACACGACGGCCGCGGGTGATTCGTTCGCGGCTGGCTACCTGAGCCGGCGCTTGCTCGGTGCCGATGCCGCCGAGTCTGCGCGCTTTGCCAACCGCCTGGCGGCGCGCGTGATCCGGAATCAGGGTGCGTTGATTCCGCGCGAAGTCATGGCCGATCTCTCTGGCAGCGTGGAGAATCGATAGGCGGTCACCGAGCGGAAGATCTGGCCGGGCGCAAGGCGCGTGCTGGGAAAGTCCGCGTGGTTGGGGCTGTCCGGCAAATGCTGGGTCTCGAAGGCGAACCCGTCGTGCCGCTGGTAGGCGATGCCCTCGCTGCCGACCTCGTCCCCATCGAAGCCATTGCCGCTGTTGAACTGCGCGGACGGCTCCGTGCTGCTGATTTCCAGGCGGCGGCCGCTGCCCTGCTCATCCGCGCGCAGGACCGTGCGGAGGTGGCCGTCCCAACGCGCGAACAGGAGGCTGTGGTCGAAGCCCGTGGGTTGGCCGAGCAGCGCGTCACCGGCGGCAAGCCGCGCCGCGATCGACACCGGATGCGAGAAGTCGAGCACGGTGCCTTGCACGGGCGCGAGCTCGCCGGTCGGAATGCGCAAGGCATCGGTGACTGCGTAGCGGTCCGCGGCGATGCTGATGCGATGCTGCGCCAGGCCGTGTGCGCCGGCACCGGCCAGGTTGAAGAACACATGGTTGGTCGGATTGAGCACCGTCGGCGCATCCGTAGTGGCCATGTACTCGATGCGGAACTCATTGCGTTGGCGCATCAGGCGATAGGTCACCAGAAGGCGAAGTCGGCCAGGGAATCGCTGGTCGCCGGCCGGGCTGTCCATCTCGTAGATCGAGCCGAGCGAAGCGGCTTCGGAGAAGTCACGGCGCCGCCAAACCCGCTTGTCATAACCGTCCGGGTCGGCGTGCAGATAGACGCCCTTGGCATTGGCCTGCAACTGCACTTCATGCCCATCCAGCCAGAAACAGGCCGCGCCGATGCGGCCGGCGTAGCGCCCCATGACCGCGCCGTAGCGACGATGGCTGGCCTCGAGCGCGGCCAGCGTGGGCAGGCTCAGCACGACGTTGAGCGGCCGGCCATGTCGATCCGGCACCACGATGGCCGTCAGGGTCGCGCCGTAGTCGACATAGTCCACCTGCATGCCCAGCGCGTTGCGCAGCGCCACCTTCTGCACGGCCACCCCGCTGCGGGCGCGACCCCAGTCCTGCACCTGAGGGACATCGGACTGCATGGCCTCGGCTCCCAAGATGAGCAAGAGGAATTGGCCAGTTGCCACGCTGGCCAACGTCCTCGTGCGCATCGTCAGAACTTCATGTCGAAGCGCACGGACTCATAGCGCCAGGCGTCCCGGGCCGGGGTCCAGGTCGTCGTGGCGACGGTGACAGGCGGATTGGGTGCCTTGGCGTTCCAGCTCCCGAGGCCGGTGAATCCGGTCAGCGCGTAGTGACGATCCAGCACGTTGTTGACGAAGAAGCTGAGTCGGTACTTGTCGGCGTTGTCCTTGAAGCCGAACCCGAGATTGAAGATGCCGACGCCGGGCGCGGCGAGCGTCGGATCCTGGTTGATGTTGGTCAGCACCTTGCTCTGGTAGCGCCAGGTCCCTGTGAAGAATGCCTTCAAGGCGTTATCCAGAGCGAGGTCGTACTGACCCGAGATCGTCGCCTTGTACTTTGGGGCGTTGGGCATCACGCCGCCCTCCAGGTTCTGGACGTTCTGGCCGCCGTACGTGGGATCCTTCAGTTGGCAGGCCGCATTGAACCCCCCATTGGTGGTCGCGGCCACGGCGTAGCAAGGCGCATTGGGCCACTTGGTGACCGTCGCGACCGTGTACGCGAAGTTCGCACTGAAGAGGAATGCCGGCGTGACCAGCCCGGCAATATCGGCTTCGAGGCCATGCGTCTGCACGCCACCAATGCTGTTCAGACGAGTCACGTAGGTCGTCGTGCCGGGCAGGTAGCTGCCCGAGTTCTGTTGGTAGTTGTCGAAGATCGACTTGAATGCCGCCAGGTTGACCGTCAGCCGGTTCTCGAAGAAGTTGCCCTTCATGCCCAGCTCGATCGTCTTGCCCCTCTCGGAATGCACCGGCTGTTGTGCCGCCGTGGCGGCGTTCAGGCTGCTGGTGATGTCGTAGGCCTCGCCTTTGTAGCCGGTCGCGCCCATCACGTAGGCCATCAGGCCGCGCGTGAACTGATGCTGGTAGCTGAGCTTGCCGGTGGTCGAATTCTCCCCGTTGCCGCGGCTCGAGAACTCGGACGTCGGCGTCCAGGCGACGGGCGGGGCGGCGCCGAGTTGCATGTCGTAGCCGGAAATCTGCCTGTTGAAGCGGAGCCCACCCAAGACAGTGTCATCCGGCGTGATGGCGTAGCTGACCTGGCCGAACACGGCCGTGTTGCGGTTGTAGGTGCTGCCGTAGTATTGGACCGGTGTCGACAACGCGATGCCGTTGTACCCGCGCACGAAGTGGCGGTCGACGATGTTCTCGCCGAACCAGAGGCCCGCCACGTAACGCCACTTCCCCTCGTCGGGCGACGTGAGCCGCAGTTCTTCGCTGTTGGACTTGATGTCGTACTGACCGTACTGCACGTAGCCCGAATCGACGCCGGCAGGCTTGCCGTTGGCCAGCGGGTAGTACTCGAGGGTCGGCACGTCGACGAAGTCCTGATCCCGGTAGTCGTTGGCCGTGTAGTGCTCCGTCGACGTGATCGACGTCAGCGCCGTGCCGTTGGCAAAGTCGTAGTTGACCCGCAGTCCGATGCCGGTGTCGCTGGACGTCAGACCCGTGGGGTAGTCGTTGCGGATATCGCGGTTGTCCGGCCCGATGGGAATGCCCGAGAGGAGTTGAGACGCCGGCAAGTTGGAGATGTTGGACAGCAGCGCGCCCTGGATGGGCGTGAAGCTGGTGGGCACCAGAACACAGCAGTTGGCGACCGTGTGGTTGTAGCGGGGCGAGAGCTGGACCTCCAACTCCTGCGTCGGACGCCAGGCCAGCTTGCCCATGAAGGTCTTCCCCGACGAGCCGTTGACCCATCCGCCCGTGGTCAGGTTGCGCACGTTGCCCTCGAAGTCGTCATCGCTGGCGGCAATGCGAAAGCCGATGGTGTCGGAGATATTGCCCCCGTACGACAGGCTGGTCCGGTACTCGCGGTCGGTCGTGAGCATCCCGCTCACGGCGCCATGCAGCGGCCCGCCGACCGGCTCCGTGATGATGTTGACTGCGCCGGCGATGGACGCCTTGCCGTAGAGCGTGCTCTGCGGGCCCTTGATGATTTCGATCCGTGCAGCGTCGGCCAGATCCTTGAACGCCATGAATTGCAGGCCCATGGGGATGTCGTCCACCGTGACCGACACGTCGGATTCGACGCCGATGCCGATCGAGCTGGTGCCGATGCCGCGCATGTTGATGCCGTTGTTGGCCGGAGTCGTGCCATAGGTGATGCTCAGCGCCGGCGACAGCAGCGCGATGTCGTCGAAGCTGCGGACGTTGTTGCGTTGCAGGTCTTCGCCGTTCATCACCGAGATGGCCAGGGGAACCTGCTCGAGCCGTTCAACACGCTTGTTGGCGGTGATGATCACGGTGGCGAGTTCGTTGCGCTCGCCACCTGTGCCCGCGCTGCTGTCACTGGCGGCCCTGGTCGGTGCCGGTGCGGCTTGTTGCGCACTGGCCGCCGCCGCGGGCGCGGATGCAGCCTGTTGGGCATATGCCGCCGATTGCAGCAGGAACAACGTGGCCGTGGCACAGCTCACCGCGGAAGGTCGTGGCAGGTATGACGATCCCGTCTTGTCTCGCATGATGTCTCCGATGTCGATATGTTGAAATGCTTCTAACGGGGTTCTGCGCATACGGACGTAGGCCGCCAGCTCGAACCAATCAGTGGTAGCTCAGGGTCCAAGTGACCGTGAGCGGCGCGTCCAGCTCGAAGTCGAGCCTTTCGCAATGAACGTGGGCTTGCATGGCGCCTTCAGGCGAGCGGTCCTGCGCGCCCGCGGGGCCTGCCTGGCAGCGCTCGAGGCCGGTGGCCTCGAACCGTGAGACGCGGCCCGACGCAAACTCGGTCGTCATCCCGTCCTGGCGGGGCTCCCCGGAAAAAGATGCGAAATCCAGCGAGAGCTTCTTCACCTTCAGCGCTGCTTTCGCCGTGAAGCGGTCGACGCGGACGATCTTTCCTGGCTCGAAGCGGTAGGTCGTGTCCACCTGGATTCGCGCATCCTTGATGGGCTTGATCTGACCCAGCCTGGCCAGTTCATCCTGGTGTGCCGCCACGTCGAAATGCCCACCGGCGTCATGAGTCTCGATGTCCTTGAAGAACGCGGTGGGCAGGAGTTGCGTGCCGTCATCGAGTTCGAACTTCGGGAGCAACTGGGCCTGCGCCGCGCCGCTGTCGGGCGTGCCGGCGACCAGGCCTTGTGCGAACGGAAGCGCGTAGTACGGGCTGTTGGCGTGCTGGCCGCTTCCGCCATTGATGAACGGCAGGCTGAAGAGGGTTGCGTCGTCGCGCCACATCACCAGGGCGCGCTCGTACTCGCCCTTGGCGAACCACACTAGCAGGAAGGGCGGTCGAGTCTTGTCCACCCATGCCTGCAGATCCGCGACGGGCACCTTGCCCTTGAAGCCGCTGGCATTCCACAGCTGGTTGGCGGCCATCAGTTGATGCAGCAAGGAAAAGTTCTCGCCCAGGATCCGGTTCTTGCCGCGATAGCTGTCGGTGCGCCGCCCCTGGTTCCACATGTCGACCGAGTGAATCGCCGGGTTGAACCAGAAGTCGGCGTACTTCGTGGCGATGTGGCTGGCGTAGGCGTAGGCGTGAACCTGTTCGTCGGGCGTGAGCACGCCCAGGGCGCTCGCGGCGGAGAGGATCTCCAGCGGCGCGGTGTCGCCGTACGGTCCGAGGCTGCGGCCAAAGCTGAAGCCGTCGCCGCGCGGGTTGGCGAACATCAACGCGATGTCGACCGAACGTCGCAGCATGGCCTTGATCTCGTCGGTCACGGGCATGCCGGTTTCCATGAAGCGCTCGCAGATCTCGGCGATCAGCAGGATGCTGTAGCGATCGAATCGGCCTTCGCCGTCGGTTTCGTCAGAGAACCCGTAGGCGCCCGAGAAGCGCTTGTAGTGGTCCATCATGCGATCCAGCAATCGCTGGCTGCCGGACTCGTCCTCCCAACCGAGCAGGTATCTCAGCCGCGCCACGCCGAAGGCAACGCCGTAGTAGTTGGTGGGGAGGTTGATCAGCGTGAGCTCGGGCACGCGCACGAAGCTGCGCCAGTCGAGTTGCTGCCTGAGGCGGCGCAGCGTGGCGGGGTCGACCGCCTGTTCGAGCAGGCCGGCGACCTGCAGTTTGCGCAACGCCAGCAGGTAGTAATAGATGCCCCAGGTATGGTTGTCCATGCCGACGGTCAAGTCGGCAAGGGCGCGGAACGCTGCCAGGTCGTGCTTGAGCGCGGCCTGATCCGAGGTCGAGTGCGCCGCGATCAGGTCGCTCATGCCGAGCGCGATCTTGCCGGGCATGAACTTGTCGCTGGCATCGAGCACGCGTACGCCGTCAAGCTGCATCCGGCCGCGCTCGGCGACCAGTCGCGAGAGCAGGTCGTCGAGTTGCGGCACCAGCCGGGACTGGACGATCTGATCCATCGCGCCGTCCGCGAAGGCGGGGCTGCAGCAAGCCAGGACCAGCCCGCCGGCGAGCAGGGTCTGGCGCAGCGCGGATGATGCGGACTGCAATAGGGACGACAAGGCGACGCGCTCCTGCTCAAGATGTGCCGACCCCCGCCGCGTGCCCGTCATGACACGGGGCGGAGCTCGCGAGACATATCGAGGGTGAACAAGAGACGGCGTCAGGCCGCTCGGTGGTTCGTGACCTCAGAACACCAGGGGACTCGTGATCGACCCGGGCAGCCAGTGGAGATGGCTGCGACGACGGTCACGAGGGGGAGGGCCGTGAAATGGCCCGCTGGCGGGGTCAGGCGGTGCGCCTGGCCTCGTCGAGGGAGGTCTCGCCAGTCGCGCGACCGAGCGATGGCGTCGTGCCGGCACTGGCATGGAAGGCCGTCATGCGCAAGGAACGCCTGCGTGCAGAGCGGGCTGCAAACGGTGCCGCCGCCATCGGCGGGGCAGTCAGGATCTTCAGTTGCTTCATCTATGTCTCCGTCTTGATTTCTTCTGACGGGCTGGAAGATCTGCGCCTTCTCGAGCCACCCAACGCGCCCTTCGAATCACATCGTGTTCACAGGTAGTCCTCGCGCGGCGGCGAGAACTGATCCAGCAACGTGCTGCCGGCTTCCAGCGCCTTCACGCCATGCATGTGCAAGTGCGGCGCGATGAAGGCGTCTCCGGCCTTGAGCACGCGCTTGATGCCATCGACTTCGGCCTCGAACGATCCCGAGACCACGAAGGCGATCTGGTCGTGGCTGTCGTGTGCGTGTGGCGTCCCGATGGCGCCCTGGTCGAACTGCACCAGCACCGACATCAACTGGGAGGTATGGCCGACGATCTTGCGGCGGATGCCTTCGCCCAGTTCGGTCCAGGGGGTGCTGCTGTCGAAGTAGGGGCTCATGCGATTTCCCGGGCTCATAAGAAGCTTCATGGAGGGCTGTTGGGCTGTACTATAGCGACTGAAGAAAAAAATGGAACAGCGGTTCACTAATTAAAAACCATTATTCCGGGAAAGCACCAACCTGAGGTAGTCTTGCGGCCGCCCCCTCGGGGTTCGGCACCTTTTCTCATCCCAGCACAACGCTGACAGACCATGCAAATCCGCCAAGCGATCCACAGCGAACACGCCCGCACCCTGGACACCGAAGGCCTGCGCCGGCACTTCCTCGTCGAGGACATCTTCCAGCCAGACGCGGCGACGCTCACCTACAGCCAGATCGACCGCATCATCGTCGGTGGCATCCACCCGGTGAAGAGCGCCGTTCGCTTCGCGCCCGAACTCGGCCGCAACACCGGCACCGACTTCTTCCTGCAGCGCCGCGAGCTGGGCCTGATCAACATCGGCGGCGCGGCGCGCGTGACGGTCGATGGCCACGTCTTCGACGTCGGGCCGCGCGAAGCGCTGTACGTGGGGCAAGGCGCGCGCGACGTGACCTTCGAGTCGGTCGACGCGAGCCAGCCGGCCAAGCTCTGGTTCAATTGCGCGCCGGCGCACACCGCCTACCCGCATCGCAAGGTCACGCTGGCCGAGGCTTCGCCCGAAACGCTCGGCTCGCCCGCAACCAGCAATCGCCGCACGATCCACAAGTTCCTGGTGCCGGACGTGCTTCCGACCTGCCAGCTGCTGATGGGCATGACCCAGCTCGAGCCCGGCAGCCTCTGGAACACCATGCCGTGCCACACGCACGAGCGCCGCATGGAGGTGTATTTCTACTTCGACATGAACGATGACGCGGCGGTCTTCCACATGCTGGGCGAGCCCACGCAGACGCGCCACCTCGTCGTGCGCAACGAACAGGCCGTGATCAGCCCGAGCTGGTCCATCCATTCGGGCGTGGGCACGCAGGCCTACACCTTCATCTGGGGCATGGTGGGCGAGAACCAGGTCTTCAAGGACATGGACCACGTCCCGATGAGCGCGTTGCGCTGACACAGCCGGAATCAACATGATCCTCGACAATTTTCAATTGACCGGCCAGGTCGCCATCGTCAGCGGCTGCAACACCGGGCTGGGGCAGGGCATGGCGTTGGCGCTGGCGCAGGCCGGCGCGGACATCGTCGGCATCAACGTCTCGGCCCCCGAGGCGACGCGCGAACAGGTGGAGGCCACCGGCCGCCGATTCACGGACCTGCGCGCCGACCTGGGCGACATCGCCAGCATTCCTGGCCTGATCGAGGAGGCGAAGGCGCAGCACGGGCGCGTCGACATCCTGGTCAACAACGCCGGCATCATCCGGCGCGAAGACGCCATCAAGTTCTCCGAGAAGGACTGGGACGACGTGATGGACCTGAACTTGAAGACGGTGTTCTTCTTCTCGCAGGCGGTAGCCAGGCACTACATCGCCCAAGGCGGCGGCGGCAAGATCATCAACGTCGCGTCGATGCTGTCCTTCCAGGGCGGCGTGCGGGTGCCTTCGTACGCGGCGTCCAAGAGCGGCGTGGTCGGCATCACGCGAGCGATGGCCAACGAATGGGCCGGCCACCGCATCAACGTCAACGCGATCGCGCCGGGCTACATGGCCACCAACAACACGGCCGCGTTGCGCGCGGACGAGAGCCGCAATGTCTCCATCCTGGAGCGCATCCCGGCTGGACGCTGGGGCGTCCCGGACGATCTGGCCGGCCCGGTCGTGTTCCTGGCATCGCGCGCGTCCGACTACGTCAATGGCTATACCGTCGCCGTCGACGGAGGCTGGTTGGCGCGCTGATCGCGCATGGCAGATGCTCGAGTTCGCTCGACGGTTGGACGAACGTAGCCAAAGGCGGATAATTGCCCGATCTGAAACGCAAGTTCAAAGAAGTCAAAACGCATGGATGACGAGTCTCTAGAAGGCAAGCAGCCCGAGTCCGTGGCAGCCGTGCTGAAGGTGTTTGCGATTCTGCAGGCACTGGCGCAGCGCAGCGAGATTGGCATTTCCGATCTCTCCGTCAAGCTCGCCATGCCCAAGGCGACGGTCTACCGTTTCCTGCAGACCATGAAGACCCTGGGTTTCGTGCGCCAGGAGTCCGACAGCGAGCAATACGGGCTGGCCATGAAACTCTACGAACTGGGCAGCAAGGCGTTGGTCAACCCAGATCTGATCGGCCTGGCCAAGCACCATATGCAGATGCTTGCCGACCAGACCGGCGAGACCGTGCATTTGGGCACGCTGATCGACAGCGAGATCATCTACGTGCACAAGGTCGACTCACGCCACATGCTGGGCATGTACTCGCGCATCGGCCGCCGCGCGCCGCTGCATTGCACGGCCATTGGCAAGGTGCTGATGGCCTGGGAGCACCCAGGGCGGCGGGACCTCATTCTGGCGGGTGCCAAGTTCACGCGCTTCCGCGACAAGACCATCGTTGACCACGCTGCCTATCTCGAGGAATTGACCCGGGTGCGAGCGCAGGGATATGGCGAAGATCGCGAAGAGTTCGACGACCACATCCGCTGCCTCGGTGTGCCCATCTTCGACCGGCTCGGTCAGCCGGTCGCGGGCCTGAGCGTGTCGTTTCCGACGTTCCGCTACGACGAAGCGGCCGCTCCGAAAGTCGTGGCGATGCTGCACGCGGCTAGCCGCGACATTTCCGCACATCTCGGTTGTACGGAGAACCCGCTGGATGTCGGCAAGACTGCCGGGTCCAAGCCGCGCACCGTGCGCCGCGCCAAGGCCTGAGTACGGACAGCCGAGCGATCGACCGGGCCTGCCAACACAAGCGCAAGCTGTCCGGATTCAGGGCGAAGCTGATCAGGGCAGCAAGCACGATGCCTGGCTTCTCGAGGCGAGACAGGATTCGTCGTTAGCCCTTGAGGCGACGAACTGTCGCTCGACCTCGTTGCCGCAAGCGCAGAGGACGCTCGGGGCTGGAGTGCGCCTTCTGTGCAGCGCACCGCCTGTCGAGGAGTCGCCAAAGATGCGGCCGTGCGCAATCTGACCCGTCGGCCCGTGGCCCCGGCGCGGGCCTTGGACTGCGGACCCGATAGACCCGGTTCGTGCACTCCCTCGGCCGACAAAAACCATGTCGTATCGATGTGACGACGAAGCGCCCGCGCAGCGGTGGTGATGCCGAGGCGCTTGGACTAAGGGCACACCCCAATGACAAATAGAAACGAAAGACCGATAAATACGGAACATCGTTTCATTTAAGAAGGCGATCGCGAAATGTGTGCTGCCTTGCTCGCCTAATGCACGTTGCCGGCGGCGAAGAGTCAACACGTTCTCTTCGGGATAGCGAGAGACGTGACATGCGCGAAATGAAGTCGACGCCGCGATGGCGACCACGCCCGGCGTAGAGAAGATCAATGACGTCGGCGATCGTCGCCGACGTCCCCATTCATCGACCAAGTTCTCAGAGAGAGACCAACAGCTGCAACTTCGAGGGCAAGCGGCGCCTTGTTCAACCACTTCAGGAGACTCACCATGAATGAACGAATGAAATCGGCCCTTCTCGCAGGCCTGGCCAGCGGGCTTCTAGCGGGCTGCGGCGGCGGCGGAAACGACGAACCGCAAGAATCCTTGGCGGCGAGTCAGGATCGGTCCTTCGCGGAGAGCATCACCAAGACCAAGGCGCCTGGCCAGAATTTCAACCTCGCACCATTCACGCTGCAACTGCCCACGGGTTCAGCAGACCATCCCGACATGATCTCCGGCTCCGCGCTCACGACGTTCACGGACTCCCCCTACTTCTACACCAACACGTCGGACGGCTCGATGGTGATGGCGGATCCCAAGCAGGGCTGGACGACCTCCGGCTCGCTGCATCCGCGCGTCGAATTGCGCGAGAACGCGACGTGGAAGACCAGTGGAACCAACATCCTGACGGCCACGGTTGATGTGGTCGAGGTTCCCAGCCACACCACCGTCGCCCAGATCTTCCAGGGCTCCGGGCCAAGCAAACCACTGTGCGAACTGCAGGTCACGTCGAAGGGTGTCGTGCAGCTGTTGCTCGAGAACACGAACCAGGGCGGGAGTTCGACGCTGCCGGAGATCACCACCGTGAGCCTGGGGACAAAGTTCAACTACGAACTCGAGCTCTCGGGCACCACGATCACCGTCATGGCGAACAACGTCACGAAGACCTTCCCGCTGCCGGCGTCCTTCATTGGAGAGAGCTTCTACTTCAAGGCCGGCGACTACGATCAAAGCGCAGTCGCAGGCAAGCCTCTCACGAACGTCAGCACTATCGTCCAGTTCTACGCCTTGTCGATCAAGCACTGACCATCGGCACCAATGAGCCCTCGTACGAAGCCGAGGGCTCATTGCCGAGGTCAAAGCAGACCAGAGCCTGACAACACAAACAACAGGTGAGATCAGCGAGGTCTCTCCGGCTTCGGCTGGTTCGCCGCGTAACGCCAATCAGGCCATTCGCATGCTCGACTATCCCGTCGTTGAAGTCCGCAACGATCGACGAAATGACTTCAAACCTGTACCCACCGGTGGCTCGCCTGACGTATGAAGTAAAGGCGTTGGGGTGTTGACGAGTCTCGATCTACTCGCTCGCGAGGTGCGCGTGACCGATCATGTCCAGGCCCAGCAGCCTCCGGGCCTCCTGGGGCGTGGCGACGACACGTCCGTGTTCGCGACACAGATCGGCGGCCTGCGCCACGAGTGCCGCGTTCGAAGGCGCGAGCGTGTGCTTGTCCAGCCGCACGTTGTCCTCGAGGCCGGTGCGGCAGTGTCCGCCGAGTTCGAGCGACCACCTGATCAACGTCACCTGGTCGCGCCCGATGCCGGCTCCCGTCCAGGTCGACCCGGGGGCGAGACGCGCCAGTGTCTTCACGTAGAACTCCAGCACTTCCCGATCCGCCGGCATCGCGTTGCGGATGCCCATGACGAACTGCATGTGAAGCGGGCCAACGATCTTTCCCGCGCGCTGCATGGCCGCGGCCTGGAAGATCATCGACAGGTCGAACGCCTCGATCTCGGGCTTGATGCCACGCTCCTTCATCTCCGAGGCGAGCCAGTCGACGAGATCGGGCGAATTGTCGTACACCCGCGTCGGGAAGTTGACCGAGCCCGTGGCGAGAGAAGCCATGTCGGGCCGCAGATGCAGCATGCCGCCGCGTTCGCGGCCCGCCCCCGATCGACCGCCGGTCGAAACCTGCGTGATGATCCCCGGGCAGTAGTGCCGGATGCCGTCGAGCACGCGCGCGAAGCGCTCGGGCGCCGATGTCGGCGTCTCGTCGTCGTTGCGAACATGCAGGTGTACCAGCGACGCCCCTGCTTCGTATGCGGCTTGAGTCGACTCGATCTGCTCCGAGGCCGTGATCGGAACCGCGGGGTTGTCCTTCTTCCGGGGGAGCGACCCGGTGATGGCGACGGAGATGATGCAAGGGTCGTGCATGGTTCAGGCCTCGTGCGGGTTCGTGGAAGGTCGTCGGGACGGGCGCCCGATGCCCCAGTGCCACGGAAGGATCTGGACGGAGGCCGGGTCGTAGACACCCGTCTCCACGTACGGGTCGCCGGCAACGAAGGCGCGCACTTGCTCGATGTCGGCCGCTTCGATAACGAGCAGGCTGCCGGCCATGTCGCCCGCATCGTCGAGGGTCGGCCCGCCGAGGACGACGCGGACGTTCGGCGCCCCTACGCGCAGCCTCGCGCGGTGCGCCTCACGCACGCGCTTGCGATCTTCGAGCATGCCGGGCCGGTCGCGCGCCCAGACGGCGAAGTAGGTCGTGTCGTCGGTCATCGGGCTTTGGGCAGGACGAAGGTGTGGGCCAGGGTGTAGAACGGCGTGCCGACCGTGGAGCCGTCAGGTGCCTTGCCCGGTGGATGCTCGACGTAGTCGCCCACGAGCGATGAACGGACGCCGAACACGACATCGGAATCGAGGTACGGATCCGGATCCTTGAAGAGGTGCGTGATGAGCGTCTGGTAGCCGGCAGCGCGGATCATGAAATGCAGGTGCGCCGGGCGCCAGGGATGGCGGCCCGTGGCGACGAGCATCTTCCCGACAGGGCCGTCCGTCGGAATGGGATACGCCGTCGGCACGACGCTGCGGAATCGCACGCAGCCTTGCGCATCCGTGCGCAGGACGGCGCGGGCGCGGCGGCTGCCGCCGAGTTCGGGACGCTGGACGTCGTAGAGCCCGTCCTCGTCGGCTTGCCACACGTCGACGTCGGCGTTCACTATGGGCTCGCCGTCGAGCCCGCGCACGCAGGCGTCCACGAACATCCGCAGGCCCGGGGCGTCGCCTGCGATGTCTGCGCCCGACTCGACCCGCGGCGCATCTTGCGTATGGAACGGGCCGAAGACCGTGGCTTCGGTCGCACCCGTCGGCTTCGCCTGGTTGAGCGCGATCGTGAGCATCGAGACGCCGAGCGTGTCCGACAGCAGGATGAACTCCTGCCGCGTGGCGTCGCACTTCTGGCCGGTCTCGGTCAGGAAGTCGATGCCGGCCTTCCATTCGTCCTCGGTCAGCTTCACCTCGCGCACGAAGTCGTGCAGGTGCCTGACCAGCGATGTCATGATCTGCTTCAGCCGCGCGTCCTCGGTGCCTGCGATGCGCTGGAGCACCGCGGGCGTGATGGTGTTCTCGTCGATGTTTCTCATGCGATGTCTCCGGGGATCGTCAGGCGTCGTTGCACAGGAAAGAGTTCGAGTCGCCAGCGCTGCTGCGCCCAGCCCGCCAGGCCGTTCCGGAAGAAGAGCGTCACGAGGATCGCGAGCAGGCCCAGCCCGAGCAGGTACCACGTGCCGTAGTCGCTCAGGAACTTGTTCAGTGCCCAGAAGACGACTGCGCCGACGATGGGCCCCTCGATGCGGCCGATGCCGCCGATGACGACCATGAAGATGGCGAAGGCCGTCCAGTTGACGCTGAACGCTGCGTCCGGCGAGATGCGCAGGTTGCCGACGAAGTACAACGCGCCGGCCAGCCCCGCGCCGATGGCGGCCACCACGTAGACCGCCAGCTTCATGCGCTGCACGGCGATTCCCTGCGATTCGGCCGCGACCGGGTTGTCGCGGATCGCGAGCAGAGCCAGGCCGAGCTTGCTGCGCAGGAACAGGTAGACGAGCGCGATGCAGCCCACGACGCAGGCCAGCGCGACCCAGTAGGTCGTGTGCTCGCGCGTCGCCTTGGAGATGCCGCGCAGCGCGGTCAGGCTGGTGCCCGAGCCGCCCCCGATCGCCGAGACGTTGGCCACGCCGAGTCGGAACACCTCCGAGATCACCCAGGTACCGATCGCGAAATAGCCGCCGCTCAGCCGGAAGGCCACTCTCGAGACGGGAATCGCGACCAGGCCCGAGACCACGGCCGCGATCGGGATCGCGACGAACGGGTTCACGCCGCCGAAGTTGCCGAGCACGAGCATCGCGTACCCGCCGATGCCGAAGAACGCCTGCTGGCCGATCGACACCATGCCGCCGTAGCCCGCCAGCAGGTTCCACATCGAGGCGAGGATGAAGTAGCACGCGATCTCGACGAACTCGCGCATCCAGCTCGACTCGCCCCACGACGGCAGCGTGGCGGCGACGAGCACCAGTGCGGCCGAGACGACCAGCGTCACGGTGGCGGCACGCGAGCCCCGGCGTACCAGGGGTGCCGGCGGAGTCGACGCGCCGGCGGATGCCAGCCGTGGGCCCGCAGCGGGAAGTACTTTCGTGGACATGATCACCCTCTCGTCTTCGGGAACAAGCCTTGCGGCCGCACGACGAGCACGGCCAGGAACATCAGGTGGCCGAACCAGATCCCCCAGCCGGGATCGATGCGAAAGCCGACCTGCTGCGTCACGCCCAGCAGCATCGCACCGAGGAATGTGCCCCAGAACGAGCCCATGCCGCCGATCACCACCGCCTCGAACGCGAACAGCAGCAGCAGCGGGCCGTCGCTGGGCGAGATCGTGGTGCGCATCGCCTGCAACATGCCGGCGACGGCGATCAGCACGAACGCGATGCCGGTCGCGAGCGCGTAGACCTTGCGCGCGTCCAGCCCCATCAGTTCGGCGATCTCGCGGTCGTCGGAGACGGCGCGGAACGCGCGGCCGAGGCGGGTGTGTCCGAACAGCCACTGCAACGATCCCGTGCAGCCGAGCGCGACCGCGAAGACGACCAGCGGCAGCACGCCGATGGCGACGCCGCCGGCGGTCACGCTCGCGGTGGCCAACGAACCCGTGTCGAACGAACGCGGATCGGCCGAGAAGACCTCCAGCAGCCCGTTCTGGATCACGATCGCGAGACCGAACGTGACGACCAGCGATGGCAGCGGATCGCGCCCGAGCGTGCCGTTGAGAACATATCGCTGCAGCGCATAGCCGCCGGCGAACGCGACCGGCGCGAGGCAAAGGAGCACGAGCCCCAGGTGCCAGCCTGTGGCGCCGGCGAGCGCGACCGCGGCGAAGCCGGCCAGGATGATGAAGTCGCCCTGCGCCGTGTTGGTGAGGCGCATCACGCCGAACATCAGCGATTGCCCCAGCGCGAACAGCGCGTAGAGGCCGCCGAGCAGCAGGCCCTGGATCAGGATGTCCATGAGTCGTCCTCAGTGAGGGGTGGCCGCATTGCTGGAGGCCAGGCCGAAGTAGGCTTCGGCGATCTGCTCGCGCGTCAGCGATCGCGATTGGCCTTCCAGCGAGATCCGCCCCTCCTGCAGGCAGACCACCCGCTCGGAGACTCGCTGTGCCAGGCCGACGTCCTGCTCCACGATCACGACACCCATGCCTTCGGAGACGACGGCCGGCAGCGCGTCGTAGATCTCGCGGATGACCACGGGCGCGAGGCCCAGCGACAACTCGTCGCACAGCAGCACCTGTGGGTTGCTCATGAGCGCGCGCCCGATCGCGACCATCTGTTGCTGGCCGCCGGATAGCGCCGTGCCGGGCGACTTGCGGCGCTCCTTCAGGATCGGGAACAACCGGTGGAGCCGCTCGAGCGACCACGGGCCCGGCCGGCCGGCGAACGCGCCCATCAGCAGGTTCTCCTCGACCGTCAGGCTCGGGAACAGTCGCCGCCCCTCGGGCACCAGCGCCAGGCCCAGCCGCACGATCTCGCCGGCGGGGCGCCCACCGATCGGTCGCCCCCGCCAGCGCACGGCGTCGGGCTTCACGCGGACCAGTCCAGTCAGCGACTTCAGGAACGTGCTCTTGCCCGCGCCGTTGGCGCCGATCATCGCGACCACCTCGCCAGCGGACAGCGCGAAGTCGATGCCGAACAGCGCCTGGGCGTCGCCGTACCAGGCGGCGAGGCCCCTCGTCTCGAGAAGGATGTCTTTCATGTGGCCTCGATTCCCATGTAGACGCGCTGCACTTCGGGGTCATTCATCACCTGCCCGGGTTCGCCCTCGGCGAGCCTGGAACCGAAGTTGATGACGAAGAGTCTGTCCGCGAGCGACATGAGCGCGTGCACGACATGCTCGATCCAGATCATGGTGATGCCGGCGCCCTTGATGCGCCGCAACTCGGCGACCAGCTCACGCGCCTCGTGCTCGGTGAGTCCGCCGGCGATCTCGTCCAGCAGCAGGAGCTGCGGCCGGGTCGCCAACGCGCGCGCGAGCTCCAGACGCTTGCGATCGAGCAGGCGCAAACTGCCCGCCAACGTGTTCGCGTGCGCGGCGAGCCCGGTCTGGTCGAGCACTTCGCGCGCTGTGCGCCAGGCGTCCTGTTCACGTTGGCCGCCACCGAAGCACGCGGCGGTGACGAGGTTCTCGAACACCGTCATCGCCCCGAAGGGCTGCGGCACCTGGTAGCTGCGGCCGATGCCGCCGCGGCAGCGCTGGTGCGGCGCGAGACGCGTGACGTCCTTGCCGTCGTAGACGATCTGCCCGCCATCGGCGCGGACGTCGCCCGAGATGAGGTTGAACAGCGTCGTCTTTCCCGCGCCGTTCGGCCCGAGGATCCCGAGCACCTCGCCGCGCTCGACCCCGAGCGAGATGTCGTTCGTGACCTTCAGGGCGCCGTAGGACTTCGACACTCCGGTCAGGGCGAGCAGCGGCATGGCGATCCTCTTGTCAGAGCAGCTTCAAGGTGCCGCCGGTCGGGATGTTCGGCGCCGACTGGTTGTTGACGATCACGAGCTGCGTCCTGAACTTCGTGCCCTTGACCCATTGGCCGAGCACGAGCGGCGTCTTGCTGACGTTCTTCATCGGACCGGCGCCGCCCCACTTGACCGGGCCGACGACGGTCTGCAACTGCGTTGCGGCGACCGCATCGCGCACGTCGGAAGCCTGCGCGCTCTTCGCGCGTCGCAGCGTATCCGCGGCGACCTCGAACAGCGCATGGGCGAAGCCGATCGGCTGCGTCCATTGCTTCTTCGTCGAGGCCTCGTAGGCGTCGGCCAGCGCCTTCGCGCTCTGCTTTGTCAGGCTGGACGAGAACGGGTGCGACGGGCTCCACCAGACCTCGGTCGACAGGCCTTCGCCGAGGTCGCCCAGCGCCTCGATCGCGCCCGGGAACAGTAGCGCCTTGCCGAGCGTGATGACCTTGGGCCTGAGGCCCTGCTGGCGCGCCTGCGTGAGGAAGGTCTTCGCGTCGGGCGGGATGACCACGCCGGTGACGATCTCGACACCCGCGCCCTTGAAGGCGGCGATCTGCGCGGAGAAGTCCTGCGTGCCGCTCTGGAACCGGCCGGGGTCGGTGAGCGTGAAGCCCATGCCCGCCAGCGGCTTGGGGAAGCCGAGCGCCTTGTCGCCCCAAGCGTTGCCGTCGCCGTCGTTCGGGAACAGGCCGCCGACGTGCTTATTCGTCTGCACGCTCTTCCAGCCGTCGGTGTAGGCGGCGATCACGTCCTCCAGGCCCCAGAAGATGTGATACGTCCACGCGAAGCCCTTTGCAGGATCGCCCTTGCGCCCGAAGAACCACGGCTGCCACGGCACGACGGTCGAGATGCACGGAATCTCGTTGAGCTCGCAGGCGTCGCTCACCGGATTCGCGGTCTCGGGCGTGCCCGCGGTCAGCACGAGCGCGACTTTGTCCTTCAGGATCAGGTCGTTGGCGACCTCGCCTGCGCGGTTCGGGTTGCTCTGGCTGTCCTTGAGCACGATCTGCACCGCGACCTTCTTGCCGCCCAGGGTCAGGCTGCCCTCGAAGTTCGCGCGCAGCTGCTCGATCACCCACTTGTCGGCCTCGCCGAACGGCGCGAGCGGACCCGTTTGAGGCGAGACGAAACCGATCTTGATCGTGTCGGCAGCACGCGAGAGCGGCGCCAGGGTCGAAAGCGCGAGAGCCGCTCCGCCCTGGAGCGCATGGCGACGAGAAATGGTCATGGTTGTCTCCTGTCGTTTTTGGATGGAACGTCGATGAACGCGGGGTCAGGGCGGCAGACCCTCCCACGCGCGCTGCAGCAGTGCACGCAGCGCGGCGCGCTCGAGGGGCCGCGGGTTGGGATAGGGCTTGGCGACGGCCAGGTCGGCGACCCGGTCCAGGCCGTCCTCGGGCATGCCGATCGCGCGCAGCGATGTTGGCGCGCCAAGTTCCACGGCGAGCCGATGAAGCGCGAGCGGCGCAGCCTCAGTCGTTCCAAGCGCGCGCTGGATCGCCGCCATCGCGGCGGGTGCGGCGGGTGCGTTGTAGGCGAGGGCGTGCGGCAGGACGACGGTGTGCGTCGGCGCGTGCGGCAGGTTGAAGCTGCCGCCCAGCGTGTGGCAGAGCTTGTGGTGCAGCCCCATGCCGACGTGGCCCAGCACGGCGCCGCACAGCCATGCGCCGTAGAGCGCGTCGCCGCGCGCGTCGATATCCGCCGGCGACGCCACGATCCGCGGCAGCGCGGCGGCGAGCGCGCGAATGCCTTCCTCGGCCATCAGCGAGATGACCGGGTTGGCGTCGTCCGCGTAGAGGCCCTCGCACGCGTGCGCGATGGCGTTGAGGCCGCTGGTGACGCTCAGGCCCGTGAGCAACGTCAGCGTCAGCTCGGGGTCGTAGATCACGGTGCGCGGCAGCACGCCCGGATCGCGCCCGGTCTTCTTCTCGCCGCCTTCGGTGAGGCCGTAGATCGGTGTCATCTCGCTGCCCGCATAGGTCGTCGGCACCGCAACGATCGGCAGGCCGGATTCGAGCGCGATGGCCTTGCCGAGCCCCGTGGTCGAGCCGCCGCCGACCGCGACGGCACAGTCGGCGTCGAGCGCGCGCGCCTGCTCGCGGGCCGCACGGGCGGCCTCGATGGGCACGTGCATCACGGCGCCGGGAAAGATGCCCGCGCATCGGCTACCGAGCCGTGCGGCGACGTCGCGGGCGAGCGCCGCCTGCTCCGGCGTGCAGAGCACGATCGCGCGCCGCGCGCCGAGGCGCTCGACCTCGTCGCCGAGGCTCGAGAGCCGGCCCGCGCCGAAGACGACGCGCGGCAGGTGGGCTTCGAAGGAAAAGGGGCTCATGCTGTCACCGCTTGAAGTGGGGTGGGATCTGCGCGTCGACGTTCACCCAGATGCTCTTGACCTGCGTGTACTCGCGCATCGCGTCGAAGCCCATCTCGCGGCCGTAGCCGCTCTGGCCGAAGCCGCCGAAGGGCGAGCCCGGGTTCACGCGCTTGTAGCTGTTGATCCAGACCATGCCGGCGTGGATCTCGCGCGCCGTGCGGTGCGCACGCTGCAGGTTGCGCGTCCACAGGCCGCTGCCCAGGCCGTAGTCGGTGCCGTTGGCGATCTCAAGAGCTTCCGCGTCGCTCTTGAAGGTCAGGACGGTGACGAAGGGCCCGAAGACTTCCTCCTGCGCGACACGATCGCGGTACGAGCGCGCCCGCACGACGGTCGGCTCGACGTAGCAGCCCTGCGCGAGCGCGCCGCCGGGCGACTTGCCGCCGAGCAGCACCTCGCCGCCCTCGGAACGCGCGACGTCGACGTAGGAAAGGACGCGATCGCGATGCTGGGCGCTGGTGAGCGGGCCCATCTCGGTCTCGGCATCGAGCGGGTTGCCGATACGGATCGTGCGTGCGAGCGCGAGAAAGCGGTCGAGGAATTCGTCGGCGATGGCCTCGTGCAGCATGAGGCGGGAGCCCGCGATGCAGGCCTGGCCCTGGTTGTGGAAGATCGCCCAGGCGCTGCCGTTGACGGCGGCGGTCAGGTCGGCGTCGTCGAACACGATGTTCGCGCCCTTGCCGCCGAGCTCGAGCTGCACCTTCTTCAGGTTGCCCGCGCTGGCCTGGACGATGCGGCGGCCGGTGGCCGTGCTGCCGGTGAACGCGATCTTCGCGATGCCCGGGTGCTCGGCGATGGCCTGGCCCGCGGTGTGGCCCAGGCCCGGCACCATGTTGACGACGCCGTCGGGCAGTCCGGCCTCGGACATCAGCTCGGCGATGCGCAGCGAGGTCAGCGGCGTGATCTCCGCCGGCTTCATCACGATCGTGTTGCCCGCCGCGAGCGCCGGCGCCATCTTCCAGCTCGTGAACATGAGCGGGAAATTCCACGGCACGACCTGGCCGACGACGCCGAGCGGCTCGCGCAGCGTGTAGTTCAGGAAACCGGCCTCCACGGGAATGGTCTCGCCCTGGAACTTGTCGGCCATGCCGCCGAAATAGCGGAAGCAGGCCGCGGTGCGCGGCACGTCGAGGTTGCGCGAGTCGCGCAGCGGATGGCCCGTGTCGAGCGACTCCAGGCGCGCGAGATCCTCCGCATTCGCTTCGATGAGGTCGGCCAGCTTCAGCAGGATCCGGCCACGGTCCGCGGCCGGCATGCGGCTCCAC
>FTKD01000750.1_pt3 | contig 67141 bp, 50 predicted proteins | sample 1658191 | NCBI WGS metagenome assembly FTKD01 (sample SAMEA3914808, study PRJEB12502) | metagenome | biome: forest; material: soil | place: Canada | collected 2011-08-03 | depth 0.3 m
GCAATCTTAGGTGGGCGCCCGCGGAATCCCCAGCCGTTCAGGCTGGGATTCAGACGCACGCGACCCGGAGAGCCAAGCCCCCGCCCGGCCTGCCGCTCGCGACGACGCACCCCGGGAACGCCAGGCGCGCAGCGCCTGGCAAAAAAGCGCCGCAGGCATCATCAACGGGAAAGGACGCCAATCCGCTTTATTGAGTTCCTCATAGCCTGCAACACCACACTAGCGTCGCGCGAAGACGCGTCCCTGCCCTGCATCGCGCAGGACGCGCGCGCGCTGCCGAGCCGGCAGCGAGGATCATTCGCCCAGGTCCGGCGCGATCGCCCCCGGCGTCCACCACTCCGACAGGACCAGCGCCGCCAGATCGACGTTGGCCGATTCGGCGCTGTGGGCCATCGCGTCGAGGAAGCGCAGCACCGCGGTCTCCTGCGCCTTGGACAGCGACCCCAGCCGCGGCGGGTCGCGGTCGGGCGGACGGAACGAGGTCAGCAGCGCGTCGGTGACGTCGCTGCTCTCGGTGATGTGGCGCAGCGCGTACTCCATCATGAACGGCAGGTAGTGGCGCCACGACGCCGCGTCCAGGTAGCCGCTGCCCCAGGGATGCGCCTCGAGGTACTCGTCGGAGATCGCATCGACGAGCACGTCGAACGGCGGCGCCGGCTTGCCGGCATCGAGCGCGTCGCCGCCGCGCAGCGTCATCGGGGGAAAGGCGGTGCCTTCGGCGGAAAAGGCCGCGAAGAGGTCGGCGATGAGGTCGGTATGGGGCATGGTGCGGCTCGCTCGCGCGCCACGCGGGCGCGCAGGGATCTGGGAAACTGGCCGCTACTGTCGCATATCGGGCAACTGGCGGCGATCAACCGCCAGGACGGCGCCGCTTCATTGCATGTGGCGCTTGCGATAGTCGGCCGGCGTCACGCCCACGTGTCGGACGAATGCGCGCCGCAAGGTGTCGACATTGGAAAATCCGCATCGGCTGGCCACCTGCTTGGGCGGTTCGTCGCCGCGTTCCAGCAGTTCGCGCGCCGCCGTCACCCGGGCCACTTCGACCCAGGCGCCAGGCGTCATGCCCACCTCCGCGAGAAACATCCGCGCGAAGTGGCGCGGACTGAGTCCGGCGCGCGCCGCCAGGGCCTTGACGCTGTGGTCCGACGCCGGATTGGCGGCCACCCAGCGCTGGATCTCCTGCAGCACCGAGCGCCCCGTCGGCCGGGCCTCGCCGGCGCGGCTGAACTGCAGTTGTCCGCCCGGCCGCTTGAAGAACATCACCAGTTGCGCCGCCACGCGCAGAGCGATCTCGCGACCCAGATCCTCTTCCACCAACGACAGCGCCAGATCCAGCCCTGCGGTCACGCCGGCGGCCGTGCGCAGCTTGCCGTCGCGAACCACCAACGCATCTTCGTCGATCGTGACTTCCGGGTACGCCCGGGACAGCGTCGCCACCGCCGCCCAGTGCGTGGTGATCCGCCGCCCGTCCAGGAGTCCGGCAGCCGCCAGCGCGAAAGCGCCGGTGCAGACCGAGCCGAAGCGCGCCGCCCGCGTCGCCGATGCGCGCAGCCAGGCGCGCAGCGCCGGCTTCATCGGCATCCGGGCCGCGTTCGGCGCGCCGGCCACGAGCAAGGTATGGAGGGGGCCGCCGGCGTCGCCCGCCACCTGGTCGGGCATCAGCCGCACGCCGGACGACGTGCGGATCGGCCCGTGCTCGCAGGCCACCACGCGCATCGCGTAGGCCTCGGTACCGCTCTCGACGTTGGCCTGGGCGAACACGTCGAGCGGGCCGGCGATGTCCAGCAACTGGGCGCCGGGCAGCGCCAGGATCGCGATGGTCTTCGTCATGGGTGGGGCTATCGCCGGGGGTGGCGGATTTGCGCGTGAAATGGCAGTTTATGACGTATTCAGACGATTGAAGACAAACCCTCGCCTGCCCAGAATGGCTTCATGAACCCAAGGAGAACCGACATGACCTTCAGCGCCGCCATTCCGGACAGCCAACTCGCCCGCGAGATCACCGAGCTGGTGCGCGACACCGAGTCGCCACTGCTCTTCCACCATTCCAGCCGCGTGTTCCATTTCGCCGCACTGGCGGGCCGGCGCCGCGGCCTGGAGTTCGACCCCGAGCTGCTCTATTGCGGCTGCATGTTCCACGACATGGGGTTGACGCATCGGCACAGCAGCGCCTGCGAGCGCTTCGAAGTCGACGGCGCCAACGCCGCGCGCGATTTCCTGCAGGCGCGCGCCATCGCCCCGCACGCCATCGACGCCGTCTGGACGGCCATCGCGCTGCACACGACACCGGGCATCCCCCGGCACATGCATCCGGTGGTCGCGCTCGTGACGGCCGGCGTGGAAATGGACGTCCTGGGACTCACCTACGCCGACTACAGCGACGCCGAACGCGAGGCGATCGTCGACCTGCACCCGCGCGGCGACAACTTCAAGGAGGACATCATCCAGGCCTTCTACGACGGCATCCGGCACAAGCCCGAAACCACGTTCGGCAACGTGAAGGCCGATGTCATCGCCGACAAGCAGCCCGCGTTCCAGCGCCGCAATTTCTGCAGCGTCATCCGCGAGTCGCGTTGGGCGGCCTGACCGGGACGCGGCCGACGCGCCGACGGCCGTGGAAGACCGCTGCCGGGTCGCTCGGCTGTGCGGCCGAGGGGGATTGCAAGCCGAACTAAAATCGGGTTTCAACAACAGGCCCGCATGTCCTACGCCCTCGAACGCGCTTCCTGCCAGCTCAACACCGCCTATGGCGATTTCCAGATGCACGGGTTCAAGGACCTCGCGTCCGGACTCGAGCATGCCGCCCTCTGCCTGGGCGACGTCGCCGCCCCGCCGCCGGTGCTGACGCGCATGCACTCGGAGTGCCTCACCGGCGACGCGTTCGGCAGTTGCCACTGCGACTGCGGCCCGCAGTTGCGCGGCGCGCTGCAGGCGATCGCCAAGGAAGGCCGCGGCATCGTCCTCTACCTGCGCCAGGAAGGCCGCGGCATCGGCCTGCTGAACAAGATCCGCGCCTACGCGCTGCAGGAACAAGGCGCCGACACGCTCGACGCCAACCGCCTGCTGGGCCTGCCCGCCGACGCGCGTGACTACGGCGTCGCCGCGGCGATGCTGACCGAGCTGAACGCCACGTCCATCCGGCTGATGACCAACAACCCGACCAAGATCGAGAGCCTGCAGGCGCACGGCATCACGATCGCGGAGCGCGTCCCGCTCCAGGTCGGACGCAACCGGCGCAACGGCGCCTATCTCGATACGAAGGCGCATCGGATGGGGCATCTGTTCGACGTGTTGCGAGAGCCGAGCGACGAGTAAGTCGTCGGCTTCGACGGCCCCGGCGCGGTTCAGGCGACAGAAATCGGACTGATCGCGGCCCCCGGATCGACCGCGCGCCGGCGCACCTGGTTGCGCCCGTTGTGCTTCGCGTCGTACATGGCCATGTCGGCCGCGCGAATGAGTTCGGCCGGCGTGGTGCAGCGCGCGTCCCGCACGCCCGCCAGCCCCACGCTGACCGAGACGGGCGCGGCCGTCGGCGCTTCGCTGCGATCGTGCAGGGTTTCGACCTGGCGCCGGATGCGCTCGGCCACCCGGGCGGCGCCTTCGATGTCGCACACCGGCAGCAACACGACGAACTCCTCGCCGCCGTAGCGGGCGACCAAGTCGCCGGCACGCAGCCCGGCCTCGCCGATCGCGGCGACGACGGCGCGCAGGCAGGCATCGCCCGCCGGATGGCCGAAGCGGTCGTTGTAGTCCTTGAAGTGGTCGACGTCGATCAGCAGCAGCGCCAGGTGCGCCGCCGCGTCGGACTCCGCATCGAGGCCCCGCCGCTGCGCCGCGCGAACCGCGCGCTCGTGCTCGGTGTGCAGCACCGCGTCGAAATGGCGCCGGTTGTAGGCCCCGGTGAGACCGTCCTCGATCGCCAGGCGCTGCATCCTGGCGTTGGCCTCGTGCAACTGTGTCGCCATGTTCTTCAGGGCCAGCAGCAGCATGCCGCATTCGTCGTTCGAGCTTCTGGGCAAGGGCACGTCGAGCTGTCCGCTGCCCACCGCCGAGGCGAACGCGACGGCCTGGCGCAGCGGGCGCGTGATGCTCAGCGTCAGCCGCCAACCCACCAGCGCCGCGAGCAGCGACGCCAGCACCGCCACGCCTTCGATGGCGGTGTCGATGTTCGATGCACGCTCGCTCAAGGCCTCGATCTCGGCGGCGATGCGCCGGTTCTGCAGTTCGGTGAGTTGATCCAGCGCGCCGAGCCAGTCGGCGTGGACGGGCGCCACTTCCCTGTTCAGCGTCCGCGCCGCCATGCCCGGGTTGTAGCCCGCCACGCTGAGTCGCGCGGAATCGAACGCCTCGCCCAGGGAATGGTCGTAGCCGTCGACCTGGTCGATCAGCGCCTGCTCCTCGCTCGACTCGGCCGTGGAGACGAACCGGCTCGAGATGGCGCGATAGGCGCCGATGTCGACGTCGATCTCCTCCATGTCGGCCTTGGCGTCCTCGATGTTGTTCACGAGGCCCAGGCGCTGTGCCAGGCGATCCTGGCGTTCGAGCAGTTCGCGCATGCCGCGGATGTCGGCCTGCCGCGCGGCGGACAACTCGACCAGGTGCAACAGCCCCTCGCGCGAGTGGCGCGAACTGGACACGGCCAGCCACGCCCCGGCCATCATCAACAGCAGGATGAGCGAGAAACACAGCACGAGCCTGTGTCCGATGCGCAGGTGACGGAAAAAGGTCTTCATCGAATGTCGCGGGCGCTGCAGGAGCGCCACGCAAGGCGACGCCCCAGCGGAAACGCGGAACGACGTCAAACGGATATCGACGAAGAAGGCACCGACTTGAGGCGCCGGCACGCACCGTTCCTGGGCGTGCGACAAATCTCATGGTTTTGCACGTCCAGGCCAGGCGCCAGAGAGCTCTCACGTCCCGGCGTCAACTGTCCACACGCGCGCAGGGCCGCCGACTCACTTCCCGGATATCAGAAGGCAGCGGACCCAGCGCCGGCCCGGCGTCGCGGACAGGTAGGCCCGGATGAAATCTTCGGCGGACGAGCGATCCGCCTCGAAGCGAAATCCGCTCAACCACCCGGTGCCCGTGGCCTCGCGCGTCCACACGCGTGCGACCCTGCCGCGAAAGCGGGTCACCTTTTCATCTTCGCCGAGCAACAGTTGAATCTCATACGACTCGCGATCGGGCGCATCGTCGGGCGCCGTCACCACCTGCAGGCCGCCGTCGCTGACATTGACCACCAGACCCGCGATGGCGTCGATCGCATCCGGGGGCTTGAAGACCCACACCGGCACCTGTCCCTGGTGATCCGGCACCAGGAAGAACTCGACGCGGCGATGAATTCGGTGATCTATGAAGGGGGTCGGCATGATGCGCCCCCTTCCCGAAGTTCGGCGGCGAAGAAGCAGGATACCGGCGCCAGATGACATCGTCACGCACGCCGGGTTTCCCGCCCGTTCCCGCGCCGGCTCGGGCCGCGAACCTCTCAGCGTCGGCGCGAGCGGCTGCTGGTGAACGCGAGCGCCATGATCCCGCAGACGAACAGCGCAGACGCCGCCGGCAGCGGCACGACCTGTACCGGCAGCGCGATCAACGATCCCGAGTACGCGCCCGGCTGCACGACGTCGCCGCGCACCTCGAGCGAGTAGTTGCCCGCGCCCAGCGCGCCCGGCGGCACCAGCGCGACGACCTGCTGGAGGCCGGTCGCGGGCGCGCTGACGGCCAGCCACGACACCAGCGGCGCGCCGCTGGCCGGATTGCCGACCAGCTTGACCTGGAGGTTGGAGATGCCGAACAGGACGGCCTGGCCGCCGGCATCGGTGAAATCTATCGTCGCGGCGATGCTCGATACCAGGAAGCTGCCGTCGAGACTGAACGACCAGGTGTCCAGGAAGTTGTAGGACCCGTCGGGGGAGACCGTTCCGGGAACCACGTTGGAGTTCTGGAACGCCACCGACGTCGACGCCGCGATCGGCGTCGGCTGCAGCACGCTGACGAAGTCGGCGCGCGCGGCATCGGCACCGACCAGGGCGCAGCAGACAAGTAGCCGTCTCACAAGATGCTTGGGCATGGGGTTCTTTCTCGAGGTCGCGCTTGCCCTCGCATGTGCCGATCACGACGACGGGGCGCGCCTGAAGAGCATGTTGCTGCGCGGCCGTGACGTCACGGGCGACCGACTATGCGAACGCCATGGCTCAACCGGACTGGTCCATGCGCCGCGGCCGACACGCCGGGGCGCCGTGCGCTCGCGCCGTGGTCCATGGCCATGTCCGGACGCGTCAACTGTCACACGCGGCCGCTAGCCTTCGCACATTGCCGTCTTCCCGCTCGCGCCATGTCAGACCCGATGTCCTCACGCCATTCGATTCCCCGGCCCGGCCGTCATCGGCGCTGGGCATGGGCATTGGGGTTCGTGGCAGCGGGGGCGCCGGCGTTCGCCGCGGAACCGGGCCGGATCTTCCAGGTCGACGACACGCCCGGCGAGATTCATCTGACCGACGACATCGCGACGCCCGGCGCCAGCCTGGCGATGCCCACACGCGCGAGTCGACCGCGACGCGACGGCACGGATGCCGCGTTCGCGTCCATCGTGCAGGCGGCCGCGCGCCGCGAGCGCCTCGATCCGAACCTGCTGCACGCGGTCATCGCCGTCGAATCGCGCAGCCGGCCGGATGCGGTCTCGCCGCGCGGCGCCGCGGGCCTGATGCAGCTGATGCCCGCCGTGGCGAGTTCCTATGGCGTGACCGATGTCTTCGATCCGACCCAGAACATCGCCGCCGGCGCGCGCCTGCTGCGCACGTTGATGGATCGCTACGACCAGGACGTCGCGCGCGCACTCGCCGCCTACAACGCCGGCGCCGCGGCCATCGACCGCTGGGGCACGCTCCGCGGCGGCTGGCCCAGCGTCGAGACGACCCTCTATGTGCCGCGCGTCCTGGCCCGGTTCGCCGCGCTGCGAGGCGCGCCTGCGCCGGCGAGCGCCCTGCCCCATTTCCAGCCTTGAGAACACATGTCCTCTTCCATGATCCGGCAGCCAGCCGCCCTGTCTTGCGGTCGGGCCGCACTCCGCGCCGGCGTCCTCGCCGGCTGCTCCGTCCTGGTCGCATGCGGCGGCGGCGGAGGCAGCAATTCGGGCGGTGCAGCCGGCACGCCGCCGGCCTCCGGACCGTACGCCTGGTTGTTGAAGGCGCAAGGGCCGACGACGTCGTTGACCTACGGGCTCTCGCTGCTCCACGCCGCGACCCCGCAGACGGAATACGTCGTGGAGTTCGGCAGCGCCGTGCTGACCGACACGCGCGTGGTCAGTTCCGGCAGCGTCGATGCGGCAGGCCAGAAGACCGGTTCGCTCCAGCCGTACGCCCTCGTCTACATCGTCGGCGGCGACGTGCGTCGCGTGCCGCTGCAGGCCAACGGCAGCGCGCCGGCCACGCTGGTCCAGCGCGCGCATTCGACGACGGCCTGCAAGTTCCTCGTCAATGGCCAGGAGCAGACGATCACCGACGCGGTCGACTACGCCACGCCGGAGAATTCGCGCTTCCAGGTCTCGACGGCCGGCCCCGACGGCCAGTGCGGCACCGGCGACGACGGCAGCGCGGAGGTGCGCCTGTCCACCAGTGCGGGCCTCGTCCTCGTGCCCAATTCCGGCGCGGCACCGCTCGGCGCGTTTCGAGACGGCGCCACGCTGGCGCCGCGCGGCTGGATCTTTCCACGCAGCGTCGTCTACTGGGGCACGGGCGGCAACTCGGTCGGCACGACGGTCATCACCCGCACCGACAGCGACCCGGCCTTCGTCTCGGCGGTGGAATCCGGCCCGACCACGTCGCTGATGGACGACGGGAACCAGCTCAGCGTGCTCGACCTCTCGACCGGAACCGCGCCGGTCGAGACGAAGCTGGACGCGGGCACCACGGGCGGCGGCGGCTGGGTGGGCATCGGCTTCGACGCCTCGGCCTGGTACGCGTACCGCAACACGGGCACCGGCAGTACGGCGCAATGGAGCGTCGTGAAGGTCACCCGCACGTCGCCCAACGCCACCATGCTGAGTTCCGGCAGCGGCACGATCAGCATCGCCAGCATGGGCAACACGCTGATGTACGTCACGGTGCTCGGCACCGGCGGCAACAACCTGCTGGCGATCAGCAAGTCCACCGGCGTTCCATTGCAGACGCTCGAGTCGACGCCGACGTCGACGCTCACCACGGTGCAGACCAGCGCCAACGGCATCCACGAGCTGTGGCGCGTGGTCAACATCGACACGGCGGCGTTGAACTACGCCATCGAGTTCATCGACGAGACGGGCACGTCGCTGTATTCGACCAGCGCCGGCGGCTATCCGATGGCCGTGCCCGATGCCACGGTGCAGCGCTTCGATACCAGCGAAAGCCGGACCCGATTCGTGTTTGCCAACGGCTACGGCTCGCGTGCGTTCGGCGACGCCACGCTGATGGGCTACGACACGGCGACGAAGTCGACCACCAGCTACGGCGCGCTGCCCGGCTCCGCCGCGTTCGGCGTCGACACGGTCTACGCCAACGCGATCGGCGGCCCCGGCTCCCTGATGGCGGGCTTCGCCGCGCGCAGCGTGGGCGGCGTCATCCAGTCGACCGGGACGCAGGTGTTCAGTTTCGATTTCGACAGCGCGAACAGCCTCCAGTTCACGACGCTGACGCACTGAAGGCGCCCACACCATGCTGGTCCAGGTCTGCCCGCCCGGCACCGGCGGGGTTCGCGACTACGCCGATTGCCTGCACCAGGCCTGGCTCGCGCGCGGCATCGCGTCCGAGCTGATCGAAGGGCGGCCGACGATCGCCGGGGAGCCGTCGCTGGCGGCTCGGCTGTCGGCGCTCCTGCCCGCCGACGCGGGCACGCTCGTGGTCGTCGTGCACTTTTCCGGCTATGGCTATGCCCGGCGTGGACTGTGCCAATGGCTCGTCGACGAGATGCACGTGCTGAGGGCGCGCCATGGCACCGCGCTGCGACTGATCGTCATGTTCCATGAGCTCTTCGCCACCGGCATGCCGTGGCGCAGCGCGTTCTGGCTCGCGCCGCTGCAGTCGTCGATCGCGCGCCGGTTGGCCCGGCTGGCGGACGGCCTCTGGACCAACACCGAGCACTACGCCCATTGGCTGCACGGCGCCGCGGGCCGCGGCAAGCCCCTGCAGGTGCGATCGGTCTTCTCCAACGTCGGCGAGCCGGTGGACCTGCCGTCCTGGGACGCGCGCCTGCCGCAGATGGTTGTCTTCGGCTCGGCAGTCACGCGACAACGCGCCCTGGCCGCGATCGCCGGCCAGGAACCGGCGTTGACCGGGCTCGGCGTCACCGAACTCGTCGAAGTGGGCGACGGCCCGCGCCAGTCGCAAGTCGCCAACGGGCTGTCGATACGCCACCTGGGCCGGATGTCGACGCAGGCGCTGGGCGCCTTGCTGTGCGCGTCCCGATTCGGGTTGCTGGACTATCCCGCCCGCTACCTCGGCAAGTCGGGTGTCTTCGCCGCCTATGCGGCCCATGGCTGCGTGGCGGTGAACACGTCGGAACGCAACGATGCTGCGCACGGTCTGCGCGCGGGCATCGACTACATCGATCTTCGCAGCGGCCACCGCGACGACGACGGCGGCGCGCTGGCCGCCATGTCGCATCGGCTCAATCGCTGGTATGGCGGCCACTCGCTCGCGCTGCAGGCCGGTGAGTTGCTGCAGGCGGCAGCGGGTCGCCGATCCGGAGCGGTCGTGGCACCGGAGACGGGTTGAACGCCCGTCTCAGAGCGCCAGGATGCCCGCGCGCAACGACGTGGCGAGGCGCGTCGCGAGATAGACGCAACCGCCCGGGTTGGGATGGACGTTGTCCGAGTCCAGGTACATCGAGCTGTTCTGCAGCGTCTGCCAGGGGCTCTCGGTGGCCGACGGCGCGACGCCGGCGTCGGCACTGTTGATCCAGCCGCCGTTGATGTTGTCGACGTACACCCAGCGCCCGCCCGCGGCCTGCAGGGCCTTCTTGATGACCGCGGCCTTGTCGAGCTCGGTCTGGCTGGCCGGCAGGTTGGGCAACGGTTGCCAGGGGCCGATGGCGGCCAGCACGGCGTCGGGCAGCGCGCTGCGCAGGTTCGTGTAGTAGGCCGTGACCGCGGCCGCGAAGCCGGCCTTGGCCGCGTCCGCGCTGGCGTACGGCGCCAGCGCGAGATGGTTGTTGTCGTTGAGGCTGCCGGCCGTCACGAAGAGGTCCGGCAGGCCGTCGACGATGGCGCCCAGCCGCGCCACGAAGGCGTTGCCGGCGTCGAGCGTGTAGTCCTGGCTGCTGTTGGGCGCGTAGCCCGTGCCGCCGATGGCGTCGAGGTCGGCATGCGGGATGCCGAGCTGCGCCGCGGTCTCGTAGAACAGGCCGCCCATGCCCCACACGTCGGACGGGGCGCCGCCGTAGGAGTCCGTCATGGCGGCAAACGAGGCCTCGGTGCTGCGGTCGTACGCCGTCACCGTATCGCCGGCGGCCACCACCAGCGCGCAAGGCCCCTGGCCAGCGCTCATGTAGAGCGAGAGCCTGCGCGTCTTGCCGAGGCCGAAGTCGAACTTCAGCATCGCGTTGGGCTGGCCGAAGGCCTGCAGGCCGCCGGGGACGTCGTTGAGCGGCGTCAGGGCCGCGGTGCCGGCGTACAAGCCATCGACCATCAGCGTGACGGCCACGTCGACGCCGGCCACGAGGACTTCGAACGCCGCGCCCGTGTGGACGAAATGGAAGCCCGTCCGGCTGCTGCTTGCGTTGGACGAGGCGATGTGATCGCGCCTCACGGCCACGACGCTCTGTGCGGCGATCAGGTCGCCCTGTTGCTGGGTCCACAGGTCGCGCCGGTAGCCGTAGATCTGCGGGATCGTCGCGAGATTGCTGGACCCGCTCTGCGGGAGGGCCGGAAAGAACTGCGCCGAGTCGCCGAACGACGACGTGGCCGATTGCGCCGCGCCTTGCGTGATGGTGACGGCGATGCCGCCGACCGTCGGCGGCGTTGTGGCCAACGCCGCCTTGAGCCTGGACAACGAATCGACGACGGGCGGCGGCGGCGGTGGCGGCACGCTGGGAGGCGGCGTCGGCACCGGCGGCGGCGGAACGCCGACCACGATCGGATCGGCGCCCGCCCCCCCGCCGCCGCACGCGCTCAGGACGGGCAGCGCGCCCGCCGGCAGCGCGGCCAGCGCGAACAGCCGCCGCAAGGTCTGGCGGCGCGACGTCGGATCGACGGCTTCAGGGGACGGGGCGTCGTTCATGGACAGGGTGGACGTTGGAGGCCGGTAACTCGCTGGCGAGCACGCGGCGGTAGATGGACAGGTAGCGCTCGACGGCCACGTCGCACGCGAAGGCGGCTGCGCGCGTCAGGCCCGCGGCACGCGCGCTCGCGCGTTCCCCCGGCGTGCAGCCCAGTACCTGCGCGAGCGTGTGAGCGCCCTGCCCGGCCCACGCATCGAGGTCGTCGTCGTGACGCAGGCGTGGCAGGTAGACGGCCGCCGCGCCTCCCACTTCCGTCATCGGCGCATCGCCCGTGGTGATGACGGGGCAGCCGCAGGCCATCGCCTCGACGATCGGCCAGCCGAAGCCCTCCGCCAGGCTGGGAAACAGCAAGGCCTTCGCATGCGAATACGCCGCCTCGAGCGCGTCGGGCCGCACGCCCTGGAAGAAGCGGACGTTCGCGCCCTGCGGCAGGTTCGCGAGTTCGGCCTGGAGAGCCTGGTCCGGCGCCGGACTGACCATCCACAGCGCCAGCGGCTCGCCGTGCGCGGCGAGCGTGGCGCGCACGTACGCGCCGTACAGGCGCAGCACGCCGCGGGAATTCTTGTACCACTGGCCACCACCGACGTGCAGCAGGCAGCCGCGGTCGCTGGCCGGCAGGCCGGCGGCCTGCAGTACCGCGCGGGCTGCGTCGGGCTCGAGCGGCCGGAACGGATAATTCAGCCCGTTGTAGACCACCTCGGACAGCCCCGCGGGCGCGCCGGCGAAGGCTTGCAGATCCGCGCGCGTGCGCTTGGAGATCGAGATGAAGTGACGCGCCTGCCGAAATCCGGCACGGATGTAGCGCTGGTACAGGCGACCGCTGAATCGCGTCGGGTTCTCCGGCACGTCGCCGAGCGCCGAACGCAGCGCCAGCAAGTCATGGCAATGCACGACATGCGGCCGGTGCGCGGCGTTCGGCACCCACGGCCCGAGCGCCTGGTCGCAGAAGACGTAGAGCGTGTCGGGCGGGTCGCGTCGCATCGTCGCGCGCATGCGGCGCGGAAACAGCAGGTACTGATCGACGTAGCCGGCCCATTTCGCGAGCGGCCCGCCGCCGATGCGCGCACGCACGACGGCGTCGGGCCGGCGCAGCAGCACCTGGTGGCCACGGCGCGCGAATTCGTCGCAAAGCATCTGCGCGAACTGATCCTGGCTGCGCAGCCCGAGAAACGTCGGATGGGCGTAGAGGACGAGATTCACGGCATCGCCTTCTCGAGCACCGGCGACCCGGCGCGCCGGTGCCGCAGCAACTGCAGGCCCATGAATCCGACATTGACCGCGAGCGCCACGGCCGCCGTCAGCGTGTTCAGCTTGAAGTTGCCGGAGACCGTCGCCAGGTCGAAGCAGCGCAGGCCGACCACGGTGGACAGCAGCCCGCAACCGATGCCCAGCGTGCCCGGCAGCACCCAGCCGCGCGCGCAACCCACCGTGTACAGCGCGCCGGCCCACGCGGTGAATGCCGTCGCCAGCACCATCCAGACCAGCTCGGATTGCAGGCCGGCGTAGTGCGGGCCGAGAACCCACAGGATCGTTGCCGGCATGAGAAGCGAGGCCCCGACCAGCGCCGCGGACAGCAGCGCGAAGAATCCATTGAGCACGACGAAGCCGGACTCGAGCTGCCGCGCGTCTTCGCTGCGCGCGAAATACGGCAGCACGAGGCCGCCGATCACCGACGTGACGACCGCGAAGCCGGCACCGAGGCGCCCGAGCGCGCCGACGTCGGCCACTCGCTCCGCGGTGCCGAACACGCCGACCAGCCAGATGGTGAGCTGGCTGTTGAACACGTAGTAGATGCAGTTGGGCGCCTGGCGCCACACCGATGCGCGCAGCGCCGGCGCGTACGCTCCGCGGGAGGCCGGGCCGGACGCAGGACGGCGGCCCAGCCACGCGCGCCACGCCGCGTAGCCGCCGGCGGCCACCGCCAGGTTCAGCAGGCTCGCGAGCGTGGCGTCCAGCACCACGGCGCTTGCAAGCGCCAGCAGCACGAGACGCGCGGCGCCCATGGCCAGATCCATCTTCTGCTGCAGCGCCAGCTCGCCCGCCAGCCGCGCCACCGATTGCGCGATGGTGTTGCGCACGTTGAAGATCGCACAGCCGCCGCCGAGCAGGGCCAGCACGACCGCCAGCGCGAGCGGGGCGTGCTGGTGCGACAGCAGGACGACGAAGGCCGGCAGGATCAGGCACGGCAGCAGGAGCGCCAGCAGCGCCTGCAGCGCATTCGCATCCGCCACCAGGCCGCGCAACGCACGGCCGTCGCCCCCCAGGCGCCCGCCGATGGACAGCACCGCGTTGGCGATGCCCAGCTCCGTGAGCACGTTGGCGACGCCCACCGTGGCGATCGCCAGCGTGTAGAAGCCGTACTGCGTGGGCGCCATCGCGCGCACGAGAAGAATGCCGGCGGCAAAGCCCAGCGCCTGCACGCCCATCTGCGCGGACGCGACGCCGGCGAGGCGCGCGAGTCGACGCCGGGTCACGAGCCCGGTCATCGCACGTACTCGCGGCGCGGTCGATGGCGTGCCGGCAGCGCAGGCCGCGCGGCGGCGACGGTCGCAGGCGCTCCGGCCACCCGGCACGCGGCCAGGCACAGGCCGGTGAACAGCCACCCGTAGACATTGATGGAGCCGTTGCCGGTGATCTGGCTCAGCAACGTCACATAACCCGCGTAGGCGAACAGCATCATCGGCAGCGGGTCTGCCGAACGAGCGGTGGCGCGCAGGACGCGACGCAACAGCGCGAGCACCAACGCCACGCGGAACGCGATGTAGATCAGCCCGCAGGCCGGGCCCAGGTCGACCATCTGGCGCGCGTAGTCGGTTTCCGCGAGCAGCCCCGGTTGCACGCCGTCGATGGTGGCCTGCAACACGTTGCTCGCGTTGCCGCCGAAGCCGAGGCCGTAGCCCAGCGCCGGCACGGCGTCGACGAGGCGAAGAAAGTCGACGAAGCCGAACAGCGCGCGGCCGAAGACGCCGCCCTGGAAGCCGCGCTCGTCGACCGCCGCCGTCTGCCAGCGTTGCACGAACACGGCGAAGCCCTCGGGAAAGATCACCGGATAGAGCAGCACGGCCCCCACGGCAAGCGCCGCCGGCAGCAGCAGCGCACGGGTGCGCAGCGCCGTGCCGCGCCCCAGCAGCGCGATCGGCAGCGAGAACAGCAGGATCATCACGCACTGCAGCGTCGTCCCGCGGCTGCCGCCCAGCGCGACGCAGGTGAGGATGGCGCCGGTGGCCGCCAGCATCGGGACCGCGCCGAAGCGGCGCTGCGCGGCCGGGATCATCAACAACGCCAGCAGCAACGCGAAGGCGGTGGTGACGAACTGCTGCTGGCCGACGTTCGAGCTGAACGTGCCCGCGGCCCGGATGTGCGAGACGTCCACGGTGAGATCGCGGAACTGCAGCGCCTGGTCGTCGGACGTGCCCACGTTGACCGCGGCGCTCGGCGACGAGAAGAACTGCGCGGCCACCAGCACCGCGATCGGCAGCGCCAGTACCAGCGTGAGGCGGGCGAGACGAAGCAGGTCGTCACGCCGGAACTGGGCCCCCACCAGGAACGCCAACGGGATGTAGAAGAAATACGCGCGCCAGCCGTAGGCGCCCAGCAGCAGCCGCAGATCGCTGGGCGGCCCGAATGCGTACTGCAGGATCAGCAGCAGCACGCCGCCGACGGCCAGCCCGCAGGAGAGCCGGAACATCGCATCGCGCCGCGGCCACAGCCGCCAGCGCGTGGCCAACAGGTAGGCCCACGCGACGAACGGGTCGCGGACGAAGAAGATGAACTGGCCGAACTGCGGGAACGCGTACTTGCGCAGCGCGCCTTCGAAGATCGCCAGCAGGTAGACCGCGAAGACGAGCCGGACGAGATGTCGTCGCGCGCGTTCCTGGGCGGGCGCGGCCGCGGGTGCGCGCGCCACCGCACTGGCGGGCGCCGCGGCGTACGGGCGCGGGGCGCGCCGCGTCGATTCAATGCGCACGGACAGCGCAGGCATCGGACAGCACTCGCAGGTAGTCGTCGGCGACGCGCTCTCGCGTATGGCGCGCGAGATGCGCGTCGGCGCGCGCGCGGTACGTCTCCAGCATCGCGTCGTCGGCGAGCAAGGTCTCGATGGCTTGCGCGAGCGCCGCGGGATCGTCGCGCGCGACGACCATGCCGCAGTCCCCCACCGCATCGGGGAGCCCGCCGCTGCGCGCGACCAGTGGCACGCAGCCGCACGCCAGGCCCTCCAGCACGACGACGCCGAACGGCTCCTCCCACACCGACGGCACCACCAGCACGCGATGCTCGTTCAGCGTCGCCACCAGCGCCGGGCCCACCTGGCGGCCGACGAAGCGGATGCGGCCGGCCACGCCCAGCGTCGAGGCCTGCGCACGCAGCGCATCGATCTCGGGGCCGTCGCCGACCACCGTGAGGCCCGGCGTCACGCCGCGCTCCGCGAGCAGGCCCAGCGCCGCGACCAGGCGATCCACGCCCTTGTCGCTGACCAGGCGGCCGACGAAGATGAGGTCCCTGTCGCGACGTGCGGAACTGGTTCGAACGAACACGTCGTCCGCGTACGGGTTGGGCACCACGCTGGCGCGCACCGGCAGCGAGCCGGCGATCGCGCGGCTCACGGCGATGTTGGCCGCGCGGCTCAACGCCAGCCGCTTCAGCCGAGCCGCCAGGCCATGGGTCGGGATCCAGGTGTGGTGGGCGATCACCCAGGGCCGGCGCACGAGCAGCTGCGGCCACGCGAGGCGCAGGCTGATGTTGTTGTGGAAGATCACCTCGGCACGTCGCACGAGTTCGAACAGGCGTCGCGCCGACGGCCGACGCACCACCTCGAACGGCTCCGAATCCGCCAGCGCGCTGGGGCTCTGGGTCACCAGCACGACGCGGTGGCCGGCGCGGTGGAAGCGTTCGGCCAGCAAGGCGGAGACGGTCTCGATGCCCCCGACGGACGGGGCAAAGGGTACGGAGCAGAACAGGATGTTCACGGGCGACGCCGAGCCGCCGGAAACGATGCCGGCTGAGTCATCGTCCTGCGCGCGCGATGCGGCGCCAGGACACGATTGGTGGACGCGATGCTAGCCATCGAATGTGGCAAGCGTGAGTCATCGCCGTGGCGCGTGCGGCGGCGGATCAGGCCGCCTTCGCTGCGGCGGCGTCGGCCGCCAGGCTGCCATGGGCCAGCGCCGCGGCCACTTGGTCGCGGCTCCACAGGCACATCTGGCGCTTCGGTTCGGGCTCGCACCAGTCGTCGATGGCCAGCAGCACGTCACGCGGAAAATGGAACGGCGCCGCGTACAGGTCGATCCGACGGAAGTCGCCCGAACGGATGTCGGTGTTGATGAAATAGTGGTCCGGGTTGAGATGGGTCGTGGTCAGCAGATAGGGAATGTCCGAAGCCAGGAAGACTTGCAGCGCCCGGCCGATGTCGGCATAGCTGAGGTGGAACAGGCAATCGCGGCACAGCCACAGGTCGGCCTGCGGAAACGGGCCTCGCGTGATGTCCATGTGCACGAATTGCCGCTGCGCCTGGCCGTGCTGCTGTTGCAGCTTCTGGATCATCGGGGCGACGAGATCGCCGCCGACATAGTCGAGCGGATGTTCGCGCAGGACGTGCTGCATCCAGTTGAAGTCGCCGCAAGGCGCGTCGAGCAGGCGACGGATACCGAACCGGTCGAACAGGCCGGGCAAGGCCGCGCGCAGGTCGCGCGTGTAGGCCAGCGACGAGCCTTCGCCACTGACGCTTTCCGCATGGCCCCAGTAGTTGCTCTCGTAGATCTGCGTGAAGCGCTCCTCGATGCCGGCAGCCGCGATCAGTTGGCGCGTCTGGCGCCGACGCGCGCTCCCCTCGATCAGGAACCGCAGGTATCGGATCGTTCGCACGAGCGTGGGAACAACGCCGATCGAACGGACCGAATGCTGGAATTTCGCGATGGATTGAATCATGCAGGCCGGTCCGGATTCTTGAATTCCAAAAGGGCTTCAATGTACGAATGCCGCGTGCCAACTTGATGACACGCCCTCGAACGGATGCGGCACGCGGCCTGCGTCACGAACTGCCGGCCAGCGTGGCTGCGGGCACCGTCGCCGACCCGCGCCGCAACGGCTGCTCGACGAGATGGTGCAACGCGACCGCCGCGGCCAGCGCGATCGCGAAGGCCGCCAACGGCGCGACGCCGCCCAGGACGACCAGCGTGGTGTAGACCGGCAGATGCACCAGGTAGAGCGGGTACGACCAGTCGCCGAGCGCGTTCATCCACCGCGAGCGCACGCGCGGCCCGCGCGGCCCGCTCGGCCTGGCGATCACGTAGGCGAAGCAACGCACCACGACCCACAGCGTCAAGGCCTGCAGGCAGAAGCCGGGAAGGTCGTCGATCGGAAATCGCGCCAGTTCGCCGTGCTTGAGCCGGTGGCCGAACTGGATCGCGACGTCGAGCAGCACATGGGCCGCGAACATTTGGCGCAGGTCGCGCAGGGCGAGCGCCTGATCGGCACCGTCGCGGGCCAGTCGGGAGCCGGTGAACCACGCGAAGGCCAGCAAGGCCAGGTTGCCGCCGTATCCCACGCCCGCGTAGTACGGCAGGTGCAGCAGCGTGCGACCGAGCGTGAACGCCACGAAGGCCGCGAACGACAGCCAGCCCAGCTGGCGCACGCGCGTTGCCGGTTGCGCGGCGAGCACGGGCAACAACGCGTAGAACCAGCACTCGAGCGACAGGCTCCACGCGGGCAGCAGGAGGGACGTGTGCGTGACAAGCTGGTTCAGCAGCAACGCGTTGGCCACGATCTCGAAGGCGCCCGGCAACGGCCGGTGCTGCACGAAGACGGTGACGCCCAGCGTGAGCGCCAGGCACACCAGGTAGACCGGCGCCACGCGCCAGAGCCTGCGGCGCAGGAAGCCCTCAGGCTGCTTGTCCAGCGACACGGTCACCGAGTAGCCGCTGATCACCAGGAAACCGAGCACCGCCTCGAAGCCGCCCAGCATGGGCAGCGGGCCGAGCGCGCCCAGAGGCATCCGTTCGCCCAGGTGAACCATCGCCACGATCGCCGCCAGCGCGAAACGCAGCAAGGCCAGCAGGCTCCATCGATCGACCCGCATGTGGCGCCCCTCCGGCGAATGGCAGAGGGGCGATGGTCGGCGCCGATCGTGTCCGCAGCGTGTCGTCGCGGGATAGTCCTAGTTCAACGAGATCGACGTGCCGACGTTGCCGGTCGCGCTGAGTTCCTGGATGTCGTCGATGCCGTCGAAGCGCCAGCGCTGCACGCCGCCGAAGGTGGATTCGTCGTTGTGATACAGGTAGGTCTGGCCGCCATAGCGCAGCAGGGTCGAGCTGAAGGCGTTGCCGCTCAGGCCCGGCTGCGACGGCGACGTCGCCCGGGTGCTGGAGACGCCGAACTGGCCGATGAACAGGCCGTCCTCGCGGAAGTGCATGAACTGGTTCGCCTGGCCGAACTTGCCGTTGCTCAGGTCGGTGTAGTCCTCGCCGTGGTAGCCATAGACGATGTCGCGACCCAGCGCGTGGACCAGGTCCCCGCCGTATTGCAGCGTGGGATCGTCCTTGTGCGTCTGGTACGTGCCCAGGCCGTCCAGCGGACCGCTGGGGCTGGCCTCGAAGTTCCAGGCGCTGCCGCCCAGCGCGACCGCGCCGAGGTGGTAGCCCGTGGCGGCGTCGACCGACGGATTGAAGAAGACGACCTTGCCCGTAGCCGTGATCGGGAAGCGCGCGCCGACGACCCCGGTGAAGGTCAGCGGCGGATCGGCCGGCCCGGAGAGCGCGGCCGGCGCCGTGGCGATCACGCCGGCCGTCGCGGGCCAGACCGGATTGCCGCCGCTGTCGAAGCCTTGCAACGGCAACCGGAGCACGCTCTGCCGAACGCCGTCCGAGCTCGACCAGCCCAGGTCGCCGTTTTCGTAGAGGACGACGCGCGTCTCGCCGGCGCCGGCGTCACGCAGCCAGCCGATGAAGCGCACGCTGCCGTCGGCCATCAGCTCGACGAGCGCGTTCTTCTCGGCCATGCCCAGCAACGCGTAGGTGCGCCCGTTGGACAGCGTCACCACGGTGCGAAAGCCCGTCCAGCCCCAGTTGGCGGACACATAGACCGGGTCGCCGCCTTCGGGCACCTGCAGGCCGGGCGGCACGGCGGTCAGCCAGTTGCGCACCAGCTTCCAGGCCGCCGGGTCGTTGAGGCCCTTGCTGTAGTCGACGCTGAATTCGAGGAAGTTGGCGAACACGCGCGTCGGGTTGCCGGCGTCGGTGGAGGTGGTGTAGCTCGTCGCCAGGTAGGCGATCTGGTCGGCCGGGGTCCCGTCGGCCGCGAACTTGAGCATCCGGTTGGTCGCGGTGTCGAGCACCCACACGGCATGCGTGTCGTCGATGCCCACCATGGTGCGCTCGTGGCCCGGGCTCAGCATGAAGTTCAGGCCGTCGCTGCTGATCGCGGTCTGCGTGCCGACCCCGCCCGCGCGGCCGATCGCCTGGTGCGCCACACCTGCCGCGTCGAAGCGCTTGACCTGCTCGCTGGTGCCGCCGTCGGCGATCCAGACACCGTTGTCGTCATGCGGGTCGACCGCGATGGCCAGCGGCTTGACCAGCGCCGTGATCGTCGCGGCGACGACCGGCGTGGTCGCCAGCTGGGTGTAGCGCAGCGCTGTCGTGCCGGACAACACCCACAGGTCGCCCGACGGACTCATCGCGATCTGGTTGAGCACGCCCGTGTTCAGGCTCACCGACAGCGTGCTCAGCAACTGGCCCGAGTTCTTGTCGAAGAGATGAATCGCGTTGCCGGCGCCATAGGCGACGGCCAGGATGTTGCCTGTCGCCTGCACCGCGATGCCGGTGGCCGGGAGGGTGTTGTCGGTGCGCAGGTCCAGCACGCTCGCGTAGGTCTGGTCCGCGTAGCAGGTCTTGCCGTCGGCCATCATGGCCAGGCAGACGGGCGTGCCGGCGGTGAACATCGATTGCGCATTCGAGGCGATGTCGCGCGCGGCCACGAAGGTGTCCTTGGACATGCCCAGCCCGGTATTCGTCCAGTAGACGCGCTGCGAATCGGCCGCGATCATGTCGGGGCTGACGAACATGTCCACGACGCGCACGGGACTCTGGTTGAGCTGCGGGTTGGCCAGCGAGAAGCCGTTGACGGCGCTTTGCGCCTCGTTGTAGCCGACCGCGTAGAGCATGCCGCCCGCAATGCTCGCGAAGCTCGTCGGCCCGCGATAGGAGCGGTGCAGCACGGCGGCGCCGGCGCGCGCGGACGTGTTGCCGATCGCGCCCTCCCAGACGTACTGGATGTCGTGGTGCACGATCTTGATCGTGTACGGGCCGCTGGGCATCAACTGGCCGTTGTCGTCGCGCTGATCCCACGTGCCTGAATGGACGCCGGCCGCGAAGCGTTGGCCGCGCCAGAGCGTGCGCACGAGGGTGCCGTCGGGGCCGTAGATGCCGGCACTCGTCGTGCGCGCGGCCGTCAGCGTGAACTGGAACGACAAGCCGTTCAACGCCGCGGCCGGCGTCGGCGCCGCGGACGTCTGCGTCGGGAACGCGCTCGTCGTGCCCTGTCCGGTCGACGGTGCTGGCGCCGGCGCGCTGACGGCCGCAGCCGTCTCGCCGCCCCCGCCCCCGCCGCCGCAGCCACCGAGCGACACCGCGCAGGCCACGGCCTGGAACAGGCTCAGCAACATGATTCGCGAGCGCGCGCGCCCCGCTCCGTCCACATCCACATTCCGCATCGTCGTTCCCCGACAGTCCAGTCAGGGGCCGCACTCCGGCCCCCGCACGGATATCGGCGGCCGGACGCGCGACTTGCGGTCGATGTGGCGCTGTGCAACGGCGCGCGAGATAGTTCGATGCGGCGCAGGGAAAACATCACGTCACCTTCGGGAAATCGGCCCTTGGCGGGGCGGCATGGTCCGTTCGGACCATTTTTTCGAGGCCGCGCCTGCCGACGAGGCGGCACCTCGGCGTCGACACTGAACCCCATCGACGATGCTAGCCATCGAATGAGGCAGGCAGACGTCGGCCGGCAAGTAGCCGGGGGTCACAAACGGTGCCTATGATTTTTCGATGTCCGCCTTTCCCGCCCCCCGCACGCTGGTCGTGAACTTCAACGCACCGGAACTCAACAACCTGGCGCTCGCGCTGGCGCATGCGGGCCGGCTTTCCCGATACGTTCGCCCCTATGCGAACAAGCGGCGCTGGTGGGAACGCGCGCTGGCGGCGACGCCGCTCGCCGGCGCCGCCTACGGATCGACCTTCGGCCGGCGCCTGATGGCCGACGACGCGCTGGCGCGCCTGACCTGCGAATCGGGCGTGCTGCCCGACGTGCTGGCCGCGGCGACGATGCGCCTGCGCATGCTGCCGGACGACCTGCGGCGGCGCTGGACGAATGCCTTGATCAAGTCGCTGCGCGAGGCCGTGGCCCAGGCCGCCACGCGCTTTGCCGGCGAAGCCGATTGCGTCGTCGCCTACGAGGGCTTCGCCCTCCCCGCCTTCCACGCCCAGCGCGCCAGCGGCAACGGAAGGACGGTGCTCAACTACCCGGTCGCACACCACCGCGTGCGGCGCCGCGAGCGGCTCGAGGAGATCGAGCGCGAGCCGTCGTTCGCCTCCACCTGGCCCGATTTCGACGACTGGCCGGCCGGCCACGAACAACGGCTCGACGAGGAGATCCGGATGGCCGACGCGGTGTGGGTGGGTTCGACCTACGCCGCCGACAGCTTCGTCACCGAGGGCATTCCGCGCGAGCGCATGAAGGTGATTCCGTACGGCGTCGACCTGGCCACGTTCAGCCCGCCGACGCACGACGACATCGCACGGCGCGAGACCGGCAGCTTCAAGGCGATCTACGCCGGCCAGCTCACGCAGCGCAAGGGCCTGTCCTACCTGCTCGAGGGCTACCGCCAGTTCGCGCGGCCCGGGTCGCAGCTCACGCTGGTCGGCAGCGGCGTGGGCGATCCGCGGGCGCTCGCGCCGCATGCGCACCTGTTCCGGCACATCGCGCACCAGACCCGGCCGGAACTCGCGCGGCTCTACCGGGCGTCGGACGTGTTCGTCTTTCCGACGCTCGTCGAAGGCATGCCGCTCGTCGTGCTCGAGGCCATGGCGTGCGGCCTGCCGGTCATCGTCACGGCCAACGGGCCGGCCGACATCGTGCGCGACGGCGTCGATGGCTTCGTCGTTCCGTCGCGCGACGCGGCCGCGGTCGCCCGCTGCCTGGCCGAGCTCCATCGTCGTCCCGAGCTGCGCCACGAGATGGGCCGCAACGCGAGCCGGCGCGCTGCCGAATTCGGCTGGGCCGCCTACACGGCCAAGGCCATCGCCAGCCTGGGCGAACTGTGCCGGCCGGCCGCCGCCCCCCGTCCCGCAGGCGCGGACGCCGATATGCTCATGCCGATGGGTGCTTCACCCGGGTCTTGATCGCACGCGCCGGCGAGCCCGCGTAGACCGTCCACGGCTGCAGGTCGCGTGTCGCCACGCTGCACAAGCCCAGCACCGCGCCGTCGCCCACGGTCACGCCGGGACACACGACCGCGCGCGAGCAGATCCACGCGTAGCGGCCGAGCGTGATCGGCTTGTTGATCATCGGGAAGGCCGGATCGTCGTGGTCGTGCGTGGAGCCGCAAAGGTAGGCGTCCTGCGAGACGATGGCGTGCGAGGCGAGCCGGACCGGCGCCGCGTTGTAGATCACGGCGCCGTCGGCGATGGCCACCGCGTCTTCGCAATACAGGTTCCACGGCGCCCAGATGCGCGCGCCGGCATAGATGCGGCAGTTCGGGCCCAGCGTCGCCCCGAACAGGCGCAGCAACAAGGCACGCCACTTGTGGAACGGCCGCGGCGTCGGCCGGAACAGCAGCAGGTAGACGATGCTCCAGCCGAACCGGCCGGCGCGATTGAGCAGCGTCGTGCTCGGACCCAGGTAGGGATCGAGTGGCGCGGGCAGATCGACGGGAAGCGAAACGGGAGCGGGCGGCGTACCTATCATTTCGGCAGCGTGGCCGCACGATATGTCCGCGTGTTGACACGTCGCGTAGTCCGCTGCGCCGGGACGAGCCGGCTCGGACGCCACGACGGCGTCACAACGGCACCCTACATTGACGGCACCTGCTCGAGCGGCTCTTGCGCGCGACCTCCGCTCTGCCTGCAACTCCGACCATGTCAACGCGCCCCTTGACCGCCCCGTCTCCACTCGTCTGGAAAGCGTCGCCTGCGTTGTGGGTGCTGATCGGCCTGTCGCTGCTGGCGACGATCGCCGCGTTCCTTCCCGCGCTGCGCTTCATGGTGGCCACCTGGGGCCAGGTCGAGGAATACGGCTACGGGTACTTCATCCCGTTCGTCAGCGCCTATCTGATCTGGCAACGCAGCGACACGCTGCGCGAGAACGACTGCGCCGGCGCGTGGAGCGGGCTGTGGCTGGTGCTCGGCGGCCTGCTCCTGGGCCTGGTCGGCGCGCTCAGCGCGATCCGCATGACGAGCCAGTACGGCTTCGTGCTGGCGCTGTTCGGCCTGGCCGTGACCTGGCTCGGATGGTCGGGCACGCGCGTGATCGCGATTCCGCTGGGCATCCTCGTCTTCATGATCCCGTTGCCGCAGTTCCTGCTGCGCGAGCTCTCCGAGCAGCTGCAACTCCTGTCGTCCCAGCTGGGCGTGTGGCTGATCCGCGCGTTCGACATCAGCGTCTACCTCGAAGGCAACGTGATCGACCTCGGCTCGATGAAGCTGCAGGTCGTCGAGGCGTGCAGCGGGCTGCGCTACCTGTTCCCGTTGATGGTGCTGGGCTTCATCGCCGCCTATCAATTCCGCGCGCCGCTCTGGAAGCGCGTGGTGCTGGTGCTGTCGACGATCCCGATGACCATCCTGATCAACAGCCTGCGCATCGGCCTGATCGGCGTCACGGTCGATCGCTGGGGCGCCGGCATGGCCGAAGGCCTGCTGCACGAGTTCGAAGGCTTCGCGATGTTCATGCTGTGCATCGTGCTGCTCACCACGGAGATGGCCGTGCTCGCGCGCATCGGCGACCGCCACGGCTCGCTGCGCGATGCCTTCCGCGTGGACGGGCCGGCCGTCGTTCCGCCCGACGCCCGCATCGCGTTCCGCAGCATCCCGCTGTCGGCCGTCGCCGGCGGCCTGCTGCTGGCGGTCATCGGCGCCGGCCTGGCGTTCCAGCCGACGCACGACCAGGAGCGTCCCGCGCGCGAATCGTTCGCAGCGTTCCCGCTGACGCTGCCCGGCGGCTGGCAAGGCCGCCCCGACCGGCTCGAGCCCGACATCGTCGCCTGGCTGGCGGTGGACGACTACCTGCTGGTCGACTACGCGCGCCAGGCCGGCACGCCCGTGAACCTGTACAGCGCCTACTACGCCACGCAAAGCGGCGGCGGCTCCGCGCATTCGCCGCGCACCTGCATTCCGGGCGACGGCTGGACCATCTCGTCGATCGCCGAGACGACGGTGCCGCTGGAGCGCGGCGCCTTCGCAGTCAACCGGGCCGTGATCGAACGCGCCGGCCAGCGCCAGCTCGTCTACTACTGGTTCGACCAGCGCGGCCGCAAGCTCACCAACGAGCTGCAGGTGAAGTGGTACATCCTGCGCGACGGCATCGTGCGCAATCGCTCCGACGGCGCGCTGGTGCGCCTCGTGACGCCGATCCTGGGCGCCGAGACGGAAGCCGCGGCCGACCGGCGTCTCGCGGAGTTCCTGGCCGTGGCGCAACCCCGCATGTCCGACTACCTGCCGCAGTGATGCCGCGCGCCACACGCGGATGGCCCGGCATCTCCCTCGCTCGCTGGCCGCACTCGGCCTGCTGCTGATCCTCGCCGGCTGCGGCAGCCAGGCGGAGCGCCTCGAGGCCAGCCTGCACAAGGCCGACGCCTACGTGCACGACGGGCAGTGGGACAAGGCGTCCGTGGAGACGCGCAACGTCCTGCAGATCGATCCGAAGAATGCCCGCGGCTTCGCGCTCGCCGGCCAGATCGCCGAAGGCCGCGGCGATCTCGTGCGGGCCTGGCAGTCCTGGTCGGCGGCCGCGGAGCTGGCCCCCGCGAACCTGGACGCCAAACTGGCGCTCGCGCGTCTGCGCCTGCTCACCGGCGATGCCGACGGCGCTGCGCGGGCGCTGGCGGAGATCCTCGCCGTGCAGCCCGGCCACGCGGGCGCGCGGACGCTGCAGGCCGCCGCGCAGGCACGTCGCGGAGAGACGGACGCCGCCATCGCGGCCTTGCGCGCGCTGGCCGATGACCCGCGCTCATCGACCAGCGAGGCCGGCCTCATGCTCGCCGGCCTGCTGGCGCAGCACGGCCACGCCGCGGAGGCCGAGCACGTGATCGACAACGCCTTGAAGCGCGACCCGGACAACATCGCCCTGGTCGTCGCGGGCGCCCAGCTGAGCGACGCCGACGCCACGACCGCCGCGCGCGCGCTCGAATTCCATCGTCGCGCCACGCAGCTCGCGCCGCGCGATCTCGCGCTGTGGCGCGCCTGGGCCGAGTTCCATGTGCGCCGCCACGAGCTCGATCGTGCCGAGTCGGTGCTGCGCGCCTGCGCGGCCGCCGCGGACGTGGACCCCGAGGCGGCGACGCTGCTGCTGGTCGACTTCCTGCGCCAGCAACGCGGCTTCGACGCCGCGCGCGCGGCCGCGCTGGCCGGCATCGACGCGCACCCGCGGTCGGCGCCGCTGCGGCGTCGTCTGGCCGACCTGTACGACGACGAAGGACTCAGCGACCATGCGCAGCGCACCTTGACCGATCTCATCGCGCTGGCCCCGAATGCGCCGGCCGCTCTTGCGACACGCAACCGCCTGGCCGAGCGCGCGCTCGCCGCCGGCGACACGAACGCCGCGCTGGGCCTGCTGGGCGAGACGCTGCGCGCGAACCCGCGCGACGCCGACGCGCTGCTGCTGCGCGGCAGGATCCTGCTGGCACGCGGCCGCGCGGGAGACGCCGTGCAGGACCTGCGCGCGGCCCTGCACGATCGCCCCGCGGCGCCGGAACTCGCCGGCCTGCTGGCGCAAGCCTATCGCGCGAACAACGACCGCGCGCTGGCGCGAGACGTGCTCGCCGACGCCGTGCGGTTCAAACCCGAGGACCCGTCACTGCACCTGCTGCTGGCCGCCGACATGGCCGACAGCGGCGAGACGGCCGACGCCGGCAACGAGCTGGACGCCGCGATCCGCGCGGCGCCGCGCGATCCGCGCGCCTATGACGCCAAGGCGCGCCTGGCACTGGCGCGCAACGACGCTGCCGCGGCGCAGGCGGCCTGGCGCGCCTTGCTGGCGGCCGATCCGGACGACGTCGGCGCGTGGCTGGCGCTGGCCGACGCGCGCCAGCGTGACGCCAAGTCGGCGCTGGCCTTCTTCGACTCGGCGCAGAAGGCCGACCCGCAGCGCGTGGCGATCGGCATCGCCCGCGCCGAGTGGTTGTCACGGGCCGGCCAGGCCGAGGCCGCGATACGCGACTATGCGGCGCTCCATGCGCGAATTCCCGACGACGCCTCGATCGCCAACAACCTGGCCTGGCTGCTGGTCGAGCATCGCAGCGACGCCGCGAGCCTGGCGCAAGCCCTGGCACTGGCGGAGCGCTTCGCCCGCCTGGACGATGCACGCGGCCTCGACACGCTCGGCTGGATCGAGCTCAGGCGCGGCGACGCGGCGCTGGCCGTGGCCACGTTGCAGCGCGCGGCACGCCTCGCCCCGGATTCCGCGCTGACGCAGATGCACCTGGGGCTGGCCTTGCACGCCGACGGCAACACGGCCCGTGCGTTGCCGCTGCTGCGCAAGGCACTGGCCAGCGGGCAGGTGCTGCCGCATCGCGAGGAGGCGCAGCGGCTCGCCGTGCCGGGTTAGCCGAGCGCCCGGCTCATCACGGTGCCGACGAGTTCGAAGGGCTCCAGCAACTGGGCCAGCGACGCCATGTCGCTCATCTTCGTGGTGTGTTCCTCGATGACGACCAGCGTTGTGTCGACCAGCGGCAGGAAGGCCAGCGCGTCGGCGGTGTCCAGCGCCGACGGCAGGTCGACGATGATCAGCCGGTCGGGATAGCGCGCCTTCATCTGCGCGATCAGCTCGCGCGTGACGCGCGTCGACAGCAGCTCGGACGACTGCGGCACCGCGGCCGCGCTCGCCGGCAGGAACACGAAGCGCTCGATGCCCGGGTTGACCAGCAGCTCGGAAATGGGAACGCCGCGCAGCAGGTGGTCGCCGAGCCCGGGCGCGCCGTCCAGGCCGAAGACGCGCTGCAACCCGTCTCCGCTCAGATCGGCGTCGATCAGCAAGGCCGTGGAATCGAAATCCGCCGCGATGGCGAGGGCCAGGTTCAGCGCGCACAAGGACTTGCCGGCGATCTCGCGGGCACTGGTCACCGCCAGCACGCGGTGCCCGTCGGCCTGCATCTTCTGCAGCACCTGGTTGCGCAGCATCTTGAAGGCCTCGGCCAGTTCGGAGCGATCGGATTTGACGACGCCGATCCGGTCGTGCAAGGCCAGCCGGGCCGCCGGCAGGACGCGGGTGGTCGTGTAGGCGAAGCGCGTCGGCGCGGCGTGGACCGCCGGCTGCGGCGCCGTCGACGCGTGTTGCGCCGCGCGCGCGATGGGCGAACTGGCGGCGTCGGGCAGGGGCGAATCGATGTCGAGTGTCACGATGGGCTCCGCGGTCAGTTGTAGATGCGCCGGAGCAGCCCGTACCAGGCGACATCGAGCGGCATGTAGAGGAAGTGGAAGGCCATCAACGCAAGCGCGACCAGCAGCACGCCGGCGCCTGTCGCCCAGCGCACGCGCAACGCGTGGCGCCGCAGGCGCGCCGGGTCCACGGGCAACGGCAACACCGCCAGCACCGGCACCTGCAACGCGAGCACCGCGTCGCGCACCGAGTGCACGGTGCGATCCATGGCTTCGCGCATCATCGGTGCGCCGATGCCGCCCAGCAGCGCCAGCGCCATGCCCACCATCAGGATCAGCAGGCGATTGGGGCGGAACGGCTTCTCGGGAAAGACAGGCGGCTCGATCAGCGTGAAGCGCTCGGCCTTGCGCTCGCGTTCGAGCTGTTCCGCGACCTGCGCTTGCATCTGCTTCTCGCGCAACTCCTTGAAACGCGCCCGAGACGTGTCGAGATCCCGCGCGATCTCGAGGTAGCCGCGCTCGGTCTCGGGCGACTCGTTCAGGCGCGCATCGAACTTCTCGAGCCGCGCCTGGGCGGCCTCGCGTTCGGTGCGCATCGACTCCAGCTGGGCCGTGGCGGTGTCGAGCTCGTCCTGCAGGTTCATGTAGATGGGGTTGTCCGGCTTGCGCCTGGCGGACGTCGCATCCTTGCGGGCGCCCCCCGTGCCGGCTCCGGCCTTGACCGCGCCTTCGAGCACGACGTAGGTGCTCTCCAGGCGCATGATCTCCGGATTGCCCTGCGGGTACTTGCGGTGAAGCTCGGCGAGCTTCGACTGCAGATCCTGGAGCCTGGCTTCGCGCGCCGCGGCGCCGCCGTCGGACTTGATCGCGCTTTCCAGCGTGGCGTACGTGCGCTTGAGACGTACGACGTCGGGATAGTCGTCCGAGTACTTCTGGCGCAGCACGGAGATCTGCGCGCGCAGCTCCTCGAGCTTGGCTTCGCGTTCCGCGCCGTCGTCCTGCTGGCCGGTCTGGGCTTTCAGGTTGGCGATCTCGCGGCGCAGGCGCTTGACGTCCGGATGCTCCTCGCTGTACGTGCCGATCATGCCGGCGAGTTCCGATTGCAAGGCCACCAGGCGGTCCTGCGGATCGGCGATCGCGCCTGTGGCGCCCAGCACCGGCAGGTTGGGCTTGGTCTGCGCCAGCTGGCGCTGCAGCGAGGCCTTGCGTTCGCCCATGAAGGCGATCTCGCGCTCCAGCCGCTGCGCATCGTCGAAGGTGCGCTCGCTGCCCATCTGGTTGGTCTGCGCCAGGTCGGGCGTATGGCCCTGGTTCTTCAGCTTGAAGTCGGCCAGCTGCTTCTCGAGTTCCGACACGTGGTCGCTGACGCGCACCAGCTCCTCGTCCAGGAACGTGGTCGTCTCGGCCGCCTTCTGCTGGCGGTTCTTGACGTTCTCGTTGAGGAACAGCGTGGTCAGCTCGTTGGCGATCTTCTGCGCGTTGCCGGCCACTTCGCTGTCGTACGACAGGCTGAACGCGATCGTCGACTTGATGGGCGAGCCGGTGCGGCGATCGGTCACGTCCGCGCTGATCGGCGTGATCTTGATGTCGCTGCGCATGCGGTCGACGATCTCCTCGCTGGTCTCGCGCTGGCGTGCCTTGCCGTAGAGGCCGTACTTGTCGACCATGTCCAGCAAGGTCGCGCGCGTCATCACCTGCTGGCTGATGACCTGGATGCGCTCGTCGGCGAAGCTGGTCACGGTGGAGCGCACGAGCTCCTGCGGGATCTCCTGTTCCTTGATCAAGATGGTGGCGGTGGAGCGATAGACCGGCGGCAGCGCCACCGCGACGACCACGGCGACAAGCAGCAGTCCGCCGCCCACGCCCAGCGCGAGGGAGCGGCGGCGGGCGAGCACGGCAAGGTGGTCGCGCAGGGTCCGTCCACTGTCGGGCGCGAAGTCGCCGGCGGGGGGATGATCTTGGAGGATGGCGGCCATGGAGACGTTCAGGTTCTGATCGGGTGATGATGTCGACGAGCGACTCGGGTCAGCGGTGCGCTTCCAGGCGCTGCCATTCATAGCGCAGGGTGATGACGAAGCTGGTGGAGCGCGCGTCCAGGCTCCCCGACGACACGCTGGAACGCTTGTAGTCGACGTTGCCGCGCAGCGTCAGCTGGGGTGTCAGCGCCTTCGAGAGCAGCAGGGCCAGCGATTGCAGGCGCGACTGCGGGCCGCCGACGCCGTCGAGGTAGGCCGACGACGAACGATTCCACGACAGCGTGCCGTTGACCGTCTCGGAGAACGCATGGTCGACGCTGGCCTTGAGCGTGTCGCTGCGCACCGTGCTGCCGGCGCCGGACGGATCCTGCTGGCGACCCGCGCCGGCGGAGAACTTGGTCAGCTCGGTGAACTGCGCGCTGTACGAGGCGCTGTACTGCAGGCCCCAGCGCGCCGCGTGCCCGGCCTGCACGATGACGATCGGCGCCACCAGTCCGTCGACGCAGGTCGCGACCACGTCGGGGCAGACGAGCACGGCCTGCAGCGCCGTCGTGCGGGAGCGATAGGCGCCCAGCGACAACGAGGCGTTGCTGGTCTCGCTCAGCGCCCGCACGGCACCGAAGCTCAGGTTGTCGCTCAGCGAGCGCACGGCGTTGTCCAGCGTCCGGTAGTCCTGATGGGCCAGGCTCGCGTTCACGGAACTGCGCTCGTCGACGAGGTAGCGCAGCGATGCCGACGCCGACCCGCTCTGGTAGTCGCGGGCGCCGGCCAGGTTGCTGGAATAACGCGTGCGGTCGACGTCGAGCTCGCCGGTGGCAGTCAGCCGCTCCGACAAGGCGCGCGACCAGCTCACCGTCGCACCGACGCCGTGCTGCAGGCCCCGGCCGATCAGCAGGTCGGCGCTGCCGCCGGGCGTCTGGCGCGTGTCGTCGCGATGGGTCTTGGCGCTGAACGCGAACGAGTCGATCGGGCCGGTGACCGTGTGGCTGAGCGTGATGCTGTCCTGCCATTCGTCCTGATGCAGGTCGCCACGCAGGCCGAGCCCGACCACGTTGGCGTTCAGGCTCGTGGACACGTTCTCGGTCTGGCGCGACGCGACCAGCCCACCGTTCAGCGACGCGGTCAGCACGCGGTTCTTTCGATCGAAAGCCAGTCCATAGTTGTCATCCGCGCCGCACGACAGTTCGATGCTCGGATCCGCCGCCCACAATGCCGCCTGCGCAGGCGACGGATTGAAAACACAGACCGCCGCAAGACAAGCGGCCCGATGACCCAGGTTCATGGCACCAGCACGACGTCCCCGCTGCGCAGCGTGATGTTCTGCGCGAGGTCCCCGTCATTGAGCGCGTCCGCGTAGCGGAACGGGAGCGTGACGCTCTTGCCGTCGACCTTGCGCACGATGCGGATGTCGTTCTCGTGCGCGAACGGCGTCAGGCCGCCCGCGAGCGTGAGCGCCTGCAGGATGTCCACGTCGCGTCCGACCGCGAAGTCGCCCGGCTTGTTGACCCGCCCGAGCACATAGATCCGGTAGCTGGCGATGTGGACGACGGCCACGGTCACCACGGCGTCGGGGATGTACTTCTCGAGCCGCTTCTTCAGCTCGTCGCGCAACTGGTCCGCGGTCTTGCCCGCGGCCATCAGCTCGCCGACCAGCGGGAACGAGATGCCGCCGTCGGGCCGCACCAGCGCGGTCGCCTTCAAGGTCTCGTCCTTCCACACCGAGATGTCCAGGTTGTCCTCCGGCCCGATCACATAGGCGCGGTCCGCCGCCACGCCGCTGCCCGACCGCGCCGGCGCGGAGGCGGCCGCGGCAGGCAGCGACGGGGGATCGCCCCAGGCCGCGCCCTTGTTGACAGGCGCCGGCGCGGCGTTCGCGCCGGGCGCGGGCTTGTCCAGCGGAAAGTGCAGCGCCGAGCACGCCGCCAGCACGGCGACGAACAGCAGGGAGACGAGTCGGGCAAAGGCGTGGCGCATCTTGAACGTCATGGAAGAGGTTTCTGGCCCGCAGGCGTGGGCGTGAGTCGCTCCGCTTCGACGCGATCGCGGTAGTCCTGGACGACATTGAACATCTGCACCTGGCCGATGCCCAGCAGCGGGTCGTGCTGGTTGGCGATCTCCGCCAGGCCCTTGTTGCGATAGCGATCGAGCAGCTGCGCGCCGATCTCCAGGAGCTTCTGGTTCTTGTCGGTGCAGACCGCGACCTGGGCGATCTCGTTGTCGTAGAGCGCCTGTGTCTGCGCCTGCTTCGCGTCCCACGCGTGCATGATGTAGTCGAGCTCCGCGGTCTTTTGAGCGAGTGCCGCGTCGTCGTTGCGCTTCTGCTCGGCCGACTGCTTCTGCAACGCGTCGAAACGGGCCTGCAACTCGACGCGCGCGGTCTCGCCGGCCTTCAACGCGTCGGCCGCCTTGCGCGCCACGGCCTGGGCATGCGGGATCTCCTGCGCCTGGGCCGCGAGCTTCTTTTCCGCCTCGGCCTTGTCGGCGTCCGCGCGCGCCTGCGCCGCCTGCGCGTCCTGCACCTGCTGCTGCAGGCCCTGCATCTGCAACTGCGCGTGGCGGGCCGCGCGTTCGGCGGTCTTGTCCTGCGCCCAGGCCGCCGGCTCGAACGCCGTGCAAAGCGCCAGCGCCCAGGCGAGGGCCTGTGCGCGTCGGCGAATGTCCGCGCTTTTCATGATGGGCTCAAAAGCGGACCGCGAGGTCGAGCTGCAGCACGTCGACCGAGAACGGCGCGCCGCTGATCGAGTCGGCGCTCATGAGGCGGAACGTGGCCGCCGTGTCGCGCCCGAGCCCGTAGCTGCCGCCGATCGTGTAGCCCTTGGCATCGGTGCCGCCGAGGCGGAAATCGCTGTCGGTGAACGCGTCGAGCACGGCGTCGCGTTCGACGTGCTTGTAGCCCGAGAACACCTGCCAGTCGCCGGGATGCGTGACCTCGGAATTGCCGAAGCCCACCCGCATCAGCCATCCGAGCGTCTTCGGCGCCACGTCGGTTCCCACGCGCGCGGACACGGCGGCGCGGTTGTAGCCGACGTTCTTCACGAAGTCGGCGTTGATCAGCGCGTGCTTGTTCGACACCACGGGCACATCCAGCGACCCCGTCAGGTTGACGAGCCGGAAGCCCGATGCGAGGCCCAGCAGCGGCCGCGTCGAATCCGACGAGATGTTGTAGTACGTGTTGCCCTTCTGCGCGAACGCCGGGGCGGTGAATTCGTTCAGCGACGAACCGGTCGGACTCACCTGGCCGACGATGTTGCGATAGTCGTACAGGCCCAGGCCGATCTTGGCGCTCGCCTCGCCGAGGATGTTGTTGGCTTCCAGGCCCACCTGGGCACCCAGCAGCCACTTGTCGGCGTTGGACAGCTCCACTTCCTGGATCGGCAGTGCGGCGAGCGTCACGAAGCCGCGCATGGACTTGCCGATCGCGGGCGTCCACTGCGCGGCCACGCCGTCGAAGCTGAGATCGGTGGCCCAGACCAGGTCGGTGCCGAACCACGGGTTGCCGAAGCGGCCGGCCACCGCGTTGACGGAGTCGCCGTGCCGGTAGCGGATGTTGGCCCGGTCGAGCGCCACGGTATAGCGCTCGTTGTAGTTGCCCAGCGTCTGGTTCGAGGACACCGGGTTGGTGGCGTTGCCGGTCGTCAGGCGGATGTCCGTGGCCCAGTTGTCGTCGATCGCCACGGCGACGCCGGCGCGGGCGCGCACCAGCAGGCGGGTGCGGTCTTCCGTCGTGTTCAGCAGCACGATGGAGCGCGTCGCGTTGGTCTGCGTGATGTTGATCGCCGGCGCGTTGTCGGACGCCAGGTTGTCGTACTCCAGGCGCGTGCGCACGTCGCCGTACCACTGCACGCGACGCACCCATTCCGGCACGGCGCCGGGGCCGGCCCAGCCCTCGCGCTGGGCCTGCGCCACGAGCTCGGCGTGGATCTCGTCCTTCATCTCCTTGCGCACGAAGGCCGGGATGTAGGGCACGCGCACCGTGCCCGGGGCGACTGCCGGCGCGTCCGCGGGCGGCGCGGCCGGCGCGGGCGCCGCATCGGCCGGCTTCGCCGGCAACGCGGCTTCCTGCAGCAGGATGTCCGCGCGTTCGCGCGACAGCACGCCTTGCTCCACCAGCATGCCGATCAGCTGCACGGTCGACGCACGCACCTGCTCGATGTCGGTCGCTTCCGCGGCGTGCGCAGGCGCCAGCGTGCTCGTGATGGCCAGGGCGACCACGCCACGACGGATCGATGAAGGAGAGGGAGCGCGAGGCGGTTGCATGATGGCTGGACGACGGAATGGGTTCACGAACGGTTGCTCAGGCGCAGCTGGATCGGGCGCATCGAACTCGGCGGCACGTCGCGCAGCGGCTGCATGTCCATCAAGGTCACCTGGATCTGCTCGTCGACCTGGGCGTTGCCCGATCCCGAGACGATGTCGGCCCGCGTGACGTGGCCGTCGTCGGCCAGCCAGATCTTCACGACCACGCGGAACTCGTCGTGCAGCACCTTGCGGTTGCGCGACAGCGCCTCGAAGAACTGGCGCTGCAGCAGGCCCGAGTAGTAAGCGCCGTTGCCGCCACCGCCCGAGCCGGCGATGTCCTGGCCGCCCTTGTTGGCGCCGAGGCCGAAGCCGTCGGCGCCGGCGGCGCCGTCGGCGTCCAGGCCCAGCGGCTTGTCCGACGACGGCTTGTCGGCCGGCTTCGGATCGTCGGCCTTGGGCGGATCCTTGGGCGTGTCGACCTTCACTTCTTCCTTGATCTTGGGCGGCTCCGGCGGCTTCTCCGGCGGCTTGGGCGGCGGCGGTGGCGGCTGGTTGATCAACGCGATGGCCGAGATGCCGTGGCTCTTGTCGACCGGATGTCCGAGGTACGCGACCAGCGTCCAGACCGAGCCGCCCAGCACGAGGACCACCGCGAGCGCGATGGCGGCCGGCTTCAGCCATGGCCGCGTCGCTGCGGGCGCGTCGTCGTCGAGGTAGAAGGGATCCGCCATGAGCCGCGCGACGAGCGCCCTACTTCACCAGGCGCTGGGTGACCAGGCCGAGCTGCGTGATGTCGAGCCGGCCCATCAGGTCCAGCACGTCGATGACCTTCTCGTAGTGCACCTTGGCATCGCCCTTGATCACGACGGGAAAGCTCGGGTTCACGGCCTTGAGCTGGCGCAGGCGGTCTTCCAGCTCCTGCATCGTCACCGGGTAGGTGTCGAGGAAGATCTGGCCGTCGTCGCGGATCGTGATGGCCTTGGTCAGCGGCTTGGCCAGGCTGGGCGCCGCGCTCGCCTTGGGCAGGTTGACCTTGATGCCCTGCACCGACGCCGTGGTCATGATGATGAAGATGACCAGCAGCACGTACGCCAGATCCAGCATCGGCGTGATGTTGATGTCGTCGTACGGCTTGTTCGCGGCCTGTGCTTTCATGTCGGCCCGATCACAGCGAGTAGCGCTCGGCGATGCGCGAGATGAATTCGTCGACGAACACCTGCATGTCCGAGTTCAGTTCGGAGATGCGGCTGCTCAGGTAGTTGTAGCCGAACAGCGCGGGAATCGCGACCGCGAGGCCGGCGACCGTGGCCACCAGCGCCGCGGCGATGCCCGGCGCGATGGCGTTGACGTTGACGTCGCCCGCCGCCGCGATGGCCGCGAACGTGATCATCACGCCCACCACGGTGCCGAGCAGGCCGAGGAACGGGCCGCCGGCGATCGCGATCGTCAGCAGCACCATGCGCGAGTTCAGCTGCTGCGTCTCGCGCACCATGCGGGCGTCGATCGTCGAGCGGATCGCGTTGATCGTCTGGTCGGTCAGGCCGCCGTGGTGGCCCGCCGCGGCGTAGATGACGAAGCGCGCCCGCAGCTCATGCGCACCCACCGCGTAGAGCCGGTAGAGCGACGAGTTGCGGAACTTCGCGGCCGCCGTCTTCTCCGCATTGGCGTCCGAGCCGCCCGGCTTGATCGATTCGATGAAGGCCTCGAACTGCAGCTTGAAGCGGTCGTTGTCGCGGCCCGCGACGATGACCGCGCGCGTCTTCGTGTACATGACCAGCACGCTGATCACGAACATCACCATCAGGATGCCGATGACGACCCAGCCGTCCAGCGTCACCGCGCTGAGCAGGATGTGCAGCGTGGACGGGCCGCCGGAGTCCGCGCCGCCTTCGGCCTGGCCGTAGACGATGAGCTTCTGGTCGGGTCCCTGCGACATCGCCGCGACCTTGATCCAGGAGGCGCTGCGCGCGGTCGATGCGATCTCGAATTCGTCGATCTCGCCCTTGAGGCCCTGGCCGATCGTGGCGGCCCCGTCGGCCGCGCCGACGCCGCCGCTGGCCTTGCCGGCTTCGTCGCCCTTGACGTAGATCGTCAGGCCGTCCTTGACGACGACCGCCACGTGCTGCCACGCGCCGGCTACCAGCGGCACGGACGACGTGGCCGTCGACGCGCCCGACTGCGCCACCAGCTTGCCGCCCTGCAGCGCCAGGCGCAGGCCGCCGACGCCTTGCTGCGCGAACAAGGTGGCGTCGCCGAGATCCTGCGGCTTGAGCCAGAAGGACACCGTCGCACCGTTGGCGCCGACCTTGAGCGACGGCGATGCGTTGATCTGGATCTGCGCGCTGCCGTCGAAGGCGGCGTCGCCGCCGATCAGGCCCGCGACGCCGACCTTGGCCGTGGACGTGGCGGCGTTGTTGGCGTTGGCCGTCGCGTCCTGCGGCACCGGCTGCGCATCGCCGAAGTGATAGACCAGCGCCTGGCCCGCGTCATAGAAGGTCTTCGAATCGCTCGCGGCGGGCGCGTTGGCGTTGCCGTAGTAGAGCCAGATGTAGTCGGCGTTCGTGCCGGGCGCCAGCTTGGGCAGTTCGACCCAGACCAGCGCCAGTTCGTTGAGCCCGTCGAATTTTTCGATGTGGAACTTGAGCGGCGTCTTGTCGTCGTTGGCGATGAAGCGCAGGTCCGTGCCGTCGGGCTTGGCATCGACGAACGAGAAGTTGCCGGTGTGCAGACGGATCAGCAACGGCACCGCGTCCACGCCGGCCTGCAGGGACAAGCCGTCCGCCGCCGTGTTCAGTCCGATCTTGACGCGCTTCGTCCAGTCGGCATTCCATGCCGCCTGCGACGACGTCGTGAACAGCAGACACAGCAATGCAAGACCGAGTGCAAGGAGCTTTTTCATGACCCAGCCACAAGGCGAGCAAAGGAGAAGCGTCGAATTGTGTCGACGCAATGTGGCAGCGCCGTGAAGGAATGGCGGCAAACAAGTCATGCGGGACACAGATGCGGCGCGATCGTCGCGATGAGGCGCGTGGCAGCGCTCTCCATGCGGAAGTGGCGCTGGTAGCAGGCGGACGCACTCGCGCGCATCTGCAGGCGCGCGTCCGGCGCGAGCGCGTGCCAGCGCGCCAGCATCGCAGCCATGCCTTCGACGCTGTCGGAGGCCGCGAAGCCTGCCGCGTCGGCGACCACTTCGCGCCAGATGTTCACGCGCTCGGAGATCAACACCGGCAGCCCCACCGCCAAGGCCTCCACCACGGCGATGCCGAAGTTCTCCTGGTGCGACGGCAGCGCGAACACGTCCGCCGCGCGCAGCGCGCCCCACTTCAGCGGGCCTTGCAGCATGCCCGTCCACGTGACGCGGTCCGCGATGCCCAGCGACGCCGCCTGGGCCACCAGGCTCGCGCGCAGGCCCGATTCGTCGGGGCCGGCCATCACCAGGTGCGCGTCCGCGTCCACGTGCGCGTGGCGCGCGAAGGCCGCGATCATCAGGTCGCAGCCCTTCTTCGGATGCAGGCGGGCGAGGAACAGCACGATGCGCTTGTCGCGCGTGGCCGGAAACGCCGCGCGGAAACTCTCGGCGTGGGCATCGCCGGCCGGGATGTCGCACGCCAGGCCATAGCCCACGACCGCCGGCTTGACACGGTAGAGCCAGAACGACTGCGCCGCGAGATGCTGCTCCTCGAGCGCGGTGAACAGCACCGCCTTCGCGTCGCGCGCGACGCGGTAGTCGGCCCACGGCCAGTACAACCACTTCTTCAGGTGCTTGAGCGGATGCGCGCGCTTGAACCAGGGATCGAGCATGCCGTGGAAGTACACGAAGTACGGCACCTTGCCGCCGCTCAGCGCGCGCCACACGGCGAAGCTGTGGTACTGCCAGACGCCGTGGACGACCACCGCGTCGAACTCCGGCGCATGCTGCCGCAACCACGGCACCAGCGCGGCGCTGTAGCCATAGTGCGAGCCCACGGGCCCGAGCGCATGCACGCGCGCGGGGAACGACAGCACCCATTCGGCGTCCGGCCCGTCCAGGCTCAGAACCTCGTCCACGTGCCCCATGGCCGCCATCACGGCGACCGACTGGCGCAGCCCTTCGACGGTGCCGCCACGAGTGGGATCGACGGAGGGAATGACGTTCAGGACACGCATGGCGGGCTCATTTCGCGAAGCAGTCCTTGTCGGTTTCCTTGCAATTCTTCTCGCCGAAGCCCAGCACCTCGACGGTCAGGATCGCCGGCTTGAAGTTGGTGATGCCCGCCGCGGCCGCCGCCGCCGCGGCCTGCGCCGCCGCATCGGCGCCCGGCGTCACGCCGGTGGCCGTGGCCGCCCCGCTGGCCGCGACCGTCGACGCCACGCTGCCGACCGCCACCTGCGGCACGCCCGTGGACGCGCCGACCGAGCTGATGTTGTCCGCGTTCAGCACCGTCAGCGCCGCAATGAAGATGGTGCCACCCGAGGCGATGCCGGCCTCGCCGGCGTCGATCGTGCCTTCCGGCGCGAACAGGTAGATGTTGCCCGCGGGCGGAGCGACGGAGTTCGGGCCGTTCGGCTTGGACGTCGCCGTCTGGATGCCGCTGCCGGCCACCGCCACCGGGATGCTGTAGCTAAAGCCGATGAGATTGCCGTCTTTATCGAGCACCGGCGTACGCGTCGGCGGTGGCGTGGTGACCGAGGTGTGCGCGCCGCGGCCCGCATCGATGCCACCCGTGGAGGTGTAGATCAGGATGTCGCCGCCCTGCGCCGTCAGCACCTTGCCCTGGTTGATGTTGAAGTCGCCGCTCAGGTAGCTGCGGATCGCGCCGCCGACGTTCGTCACCAGGCCGATCAGCTTGCTGGTGTTGGGCGTCGGCAGGCCCACCGTGATGTTGCCCTGCGGCGCCAGCAGGTTGATCGAGCCGCCGGCATCCGACTGGATCGACGTATTGAACGAATCGATGTTGCCGTTCGCCTGCGTCGTCTGGCCGAACAGCAGCGCCGTCGCGGCATCCGCTGCAGCCTTTTGCTTGTTCTTGTCCTTGAGCGCACCAGCCGCGATCAAGCCGGCGAAAGCCGGATCCAGCTTCGTCGTATCGATGGCGCCGCTGGTGCCGGCGACCACCACGATGTTGGCGCCGGCAGGATCGGCGATGTTCTGGTTGGTCGTGTTGCCAAAACTCGTCAATGCGGCGGAGCCGAGACTGATGTTCTGGCCGGCCTGCAACAGCAGCGTCCCCGGGCCGGTGATGCTCCAGGGCACGTTCTGCGTGATCCGGATGTCGCCCTGGTCGGCGACGAGTTCCGTCAGGTCGCCGGCCTGCAGATTCTGGAACTTCAGCAACGGATTCTCGATGTCGTCGGCCGCCCAGATGCGCGCGCGCGACGGGAACGTGAACGTGACGTTCTGGACGCTCCCGCTCAAGGCGACGATGTCGTTGATGAACTTGTCCGACGAGTTGTTGGTGACGAGGTTGCCCGTCTGCCCAAGCAACTGCGTGAAACCCGGAATGCTGCCATCGGTGGCGTAGTTCTGCACCGCGAACTGCGTTGCGTCGGCATCCGAGACGAGGATGCTCAATCCGCTGACGCCGCGGCCGGCGAGCACCTTGACGCCGCCGTCCGCCGACGGGAACGTCGCCAGGCCCGGAGATCCGGTCAGTGCGGTCGAAACGATATTGCCGTCGAACGCCGTGAAATTGACCTTGGCCGGCAGGAGCGCCGCCGACGTGTTGTCCTGAAGGGTGCTGTCGATCGTCGGCTGGTTCAGCGGATCGAGCGCCAGGTTGTCGGCGGCGCGATTGCCGATGCGGATGTCGCCGCCGCCCGCCGTCAGCGAGATGGCGCTGTTGGTCGAGTAGCTCAGTACCGGCAGGGCGTTGCCGGTGTCGAAACTCGGACCGTTGCCGACGGAGTCGACCTGCACCAGCGAGGCGGGGTTGTCGATCGTGTTCAGGGCGATGGCACCGCCCGCCTTCACCGCGACGGTCGCGCCGTTGAGCGCCGGATTGCCGCTCAGGCCCATCATGAAGATCTGGCTGGCGACGCCGCCACCGCCGACGTCGCCGCCGGCGGCGATCGAGCCCGTCCCGAGCGAAACCAGGTACTGGCCGCCGACGATGTCGTTGCCCGCATGCACCGTGACGTTTCCGCCGCCGTACGTCGCCAGGCTCGCGACGGCGCCCTTGCCGGTTCCAGTGATGTTCTCGATCGCCGACGTCGGCGCGTAAGCCGACAGATCGGCGATGTCGTGACCCGCGCTGATCGTCACGTTGCCACCGCCCAGCGCTGCGACGCCGTCGTGGAAATTCGGACGATAGACCCACCAGACGCCCGACGTGAACGGCAGCGAGCCGCCGAAGGTCGGGGCGCGGTACCACTCCGTCATCCACTCGTTGCCCGCGCCGATCGCGTCGCGTTGCGCGGTGATCGTCACGTTGCCGCCGCCCTGGGCGAAACGTGCCTCGTCGGGCGTGTCGACGCTCGTGTCCTTGAACGCCGCGATGCCCGAGGTCGTGACGACACCCACCGTCGGAATGCCGTTGGCGTCGAGGATGCCGGCCTTGATGACGAAGTCTCGCCCGGCCGCGAGATGGATGCTGCCGGTGCCGGTGCGCACCGAGGCCTCGGCGTTCTGGCTGTCCAGCACCAGGTCGCCCGGCCCGGCGCCGCCGCCGGCGACCTGCGCCGCGAGTTGCTGCGTGGATTGAGTGCGCAATCCGTTGGAGGCGCCCAGGTCGGCGCCGCCGACGAGGCCGATGTTCCACGTCGCGGTCTTCAGCAGGCCGGTGTCGGGGTTGCCGACCGAGGCGCTCGCCAGCGTCAGGTCGCCCGCCGCGCGCACGATCAGCGAGCCCGCCTCCGTGACGCCGTTGCTCGACTTGATGAGCCAGTTGCTGCCCGTGAGATCCCAGTTGTCGACGATCGCCAGGTCGCCTGCGGCCTGCACCTCGACGGCCGGGCGCACCTGCACGTTGCCTTGCGGCGCGCCGTTGTCGCCGCGGATGCCGCCGGCCAGCGCGGTCGCGTTGACGACGCTCATCCAGGCCACGTTGTCCGCGCCGTAGCCGGCTATCTTGGCCTGGTCGATCGTCGTGCCCGTCACGTCCGGGCCGTAGACGCGATTGCCTTCGACCGCCACCTGCGCCTTCGCGCCGCCGCCCGACGTGCTCAGCACCGTGCCGCCCAGGCTGGCCTGCAGCGAGTCGGCGGTGCGCGGCGCACGCAGCAGCACGCCGCCGGCCGTGCCCTGCGCGCCGCCGGTGACGTCGATCGTGGCGCCGGACGCGAAGGTCAGGCTGCCGCCCTCGGCGGCCAGCGTCACGTTGCCGCCGTTCGCGTAGGTCGCCACGGAGCGGGGGTCGGCGACGTTGGAGACCGTGGCGCGTGCATCGATCAACGCGCCGGAGGTCACGTCGACGTCATGTCCATCGACCTGGATCGAGCCGCCGCCGCCGGCCGCACTGGCCGACAGGCGTCCGGCGATCGTGACGGTGCCGCCCTGGCCCGAGGCGTCGCTCTCGAGGCTGATCGTGCTGGCCTTGACGACGTCGCCGGCCGCCACGGTCAGGTTGCCGTCGCGCACGCGCACGTCGAAGTCGCCCGCGAAGCCGGCCTTCGCCAGCGTGGCGTTCAGCGCCGAGAAGTCGGGCAGCGTCTGCACGTCCACGCTGATGTTGCCTTGCGTGCCGGTGGCCGAGCCCCCCGTCAGCGCGCCGGCCACTTGCACCGACGTGCCCGACAGCGTCAACGAACCCGCGTTGCCGCCGGCCTGCGCCGCCGCGACATTGACCGTGCTGCCGGCGCCGAGCTGCACCGCGCCGTTGATCGACGCGAGCGTCACCTGGCCGGCGTCGGCGGTGGCGATCGTGCCCTGGAAGTTCTTCGTCGCGCCGCCGGCGTCGATGACCGCGCCGCTGCCCAGCACGATGCCGTCCGAGCTCGCCGGGCCCTGCGCCTGCAGGGTCACGCCGCCGCCGCGCATCACGATGTTGCCGCCGTCGGCGATGGACGAGCCGGTGATCTGCAGGCGCGAGCCGATGGCCGTCGAATCGGCCAGCGGCGTGGGCGGCGCGACCGTCGTCAGCGTCACCGCGTGCAGCTGGGCGCCCGGCCCGCTGCCGTCCTGCGCCGACCAGGCCTGGTTGGCGCCGCCGACGCTGCCGATGCGCGCCGCGTTCAGTTCGAGCGTGGACGCGGTCGTCAGCGCGCCCGTGCCGGAGGCCAGGATCTCGCCGCCGGCGTTGAGCTGCAGGTCGCCGAAGCCGCTGACGGACTTGGTGCCCGCCCCGAGGGTGATCTGGCTCGCGTTGACGACCAGCGCCCCCGCCGCGGCATTGGCCGCGCCCGCGGACGGCGTGGTGCCGCCGCTGTTGACGAACGTGAACTTGCCGGCGTCGATATGGCCCGCGGCCACGCTGCCGTCGGCAGCGGACTGCCCGGTCAGCGACGCGGCGTCGATCACGAGATTGGCCAGCTGCCCGCTGCCGATCTGCGTGTTGCCGACCAGGTCGATGCCGCCGTAGCTCTTGAGCGACAGCGTGCCCAGCGTGTCGAACGCCGCGAGTTGGGCGTTGTCCAGCACCAGGCCCGTCGCGGCGGCAGCGAGCGCATCCGTGTCGCCCAGCGTGATGGCGCCCGACACCAGCGACAGCGCGCCGCCGGCGGCGATCTGGAGCGTGCCCTGCGACGTCGTCGTGCGCGTCGCGTCGAGCGCCACCGACCCGGCGGCGATCAGGGTCGCGCCGGAGGCGATGCTGATCGTGCCCTGGCTGGCATCGGTGGCCGGACGATTGATGTCCACGAGTCCCGCGTTCGAGACGCGCAGGACTGCGCCCGACGCCGCCGCGCCGCCACCGCCGATCGTGATGGCGGAGGCCTTGACCGCGGCGCCGCCCGAGCCTTCGATGACGCTGCCGGACCGGACATCGATGCTGTCGGTGGCGGCCAGCACCAGCTCGGGCGCCTTCAACTCGTTGGCGCTGCTGTTGGCGACGATGATGCTGCTGGCGGTGGGCGTGATGAGCTCGCCGGCGGCCGTCGTGCTGCGCACGCCGCCGATCAGCAGGCTGGCGTCGAGCTTGGTCAGGCTGCCCGAATCGATCTGCAGGTAGCCGGCCGGGATGTCGCCGCGTCCGACCTGGTCCACGAGCGCGATCTGGTCGGCCGCGATGTCGACGCCGGCGCTGCGCGAGGCGGCCGTCGGCAGATCGGCCGTCAGCGTGCCGTCCAGCGTCAGGCGCTGCGTGGCGGCGATCGACAGCTGGCCGCCATCGGTCGGCAGCAGCGGCACGGCAGTGCGGCTGGCGTTGGCGAGCGTCGCGAAATAGTTGCTGTTGGTGACCGTGAAGTCGCCCAGCTTCGGGATCACGCTGTTGGACTGCACGACGACGCCGATGGTGTTGGCAGCGAGGACGCTCGTGCCCGACGCGGCCATCTGGCCGGGAACCACGACTTGGCCGTTCTGCAGCGTGGCGGTCTGGCCGGACTGCAGGTTGGCGTAGGTGCTGCCGGTCAGCAGCTGCACGAGATAGCCGCCCTTGAGCACCGCGTAGGTGGCGGGCAGCAGCACGTAGGTGCCGGCCGGCACGGCGCCGCCGGCGCCGATCCGGATGCTGTTGTAGACGGCCGAGGGCTGGTTGAAGCCGGCGGCCGACGTGGCGGCGATGTCCGGGTCGATCGGCGCGGCCGACAGGTTGGCGGCCGGGATGATCGCGTAGGTGTTGGGCACCTGCGTGAGCGGATTCTTCTGGCCCGTTGAGTACGGGATGAACTCGACCGCGGCCAGGTCGCCGCCGCCCGAGATGTCCACCGTCGCGCCGGACAGCACGTCGATCGCCGGCGCCGTCAGCGCGATGTTCTTGGCCGGCGGCGTCGTCAGCGAGGAGGTCGTGGCGTTGCTGGCGTGCGGGGCATACGTCCAGGTGACGCCGTCCTGGGTCTCGCCATAGGGAATCGTCAGGCCGTTGGCGGACACCGACGTGATGCTCTTCGCGCCCAGCGTCAGCGCGCTGGTGGCGTCCAGGTTCAGCGTGCCCAGCGGCGCCTCGACGACGCCGTTCTGCGCGATGACGTCCGCGCTCAAGGTGAGGCTGCCGCCGGCCGAGAACACGGCACCCGCCGTGCCGGTGCCGGGCTCGATGCGCAGTTGCCCGCCCGCCACTGGCGTGCTGGCGCTGCCGTCGGCGTTGGCGACGCCCACGCCGACGGTGATCGTCGAGCCCGTCGTCGGATACACCTGGGCGGCGGTCAGCGTGAGGTCGCCGCCCGTCAGCAGGCCGCCGACCAGCGTGGCGCCCGCGACGCTGGTGACGTCGCCGACGCTGCGGCCGGTCAGGCGCAGATCGTTCGCGGCCGTCAGGCTGGTGCTGTTCACGCCGTTGACCGTGACGCTGCCGAGGACGTCGAGCGTGTCCGCGGTCGCGCTGAAGCTGCCGGTGCCGGCGGCGGTTGCCCGCACTTGCGAGGCCACGGAGGCGTTGGCGGTCGTGCTCAGGTCGCCGGGCACACCCGGATTGGCAGGCGCGCGTTCGCCAAACAGATTCTCCAGCGCCACCTCGGTGCCGCTGACCTTGACGTTCGCGCCGTTGGCCACCTGCAGCACCTTGGTGTCGAGCGTGACGCCGCGCTGGAAATGCAGCGTGGCATCGTCGGCGAACACGATCTGGTCTTCTGCCGTCAGGGCGAGCTTGTCGAAGCCTCCGCCCGTCAGCTTGTCGATCGACACCGCCACGTCCTTGAAGTTGCTGTCGGCGGCGAGCTGCGTCGCGCCGCCTTGCGTCACGACGATGCGCCGTCCCGTCAACGGATCCGCGATGTCGCCGCGTTCGGTCAGCGTGAGCGCGAAGCTGCCGCCGGAGGCCGATCCGCTGGCGTTGCCGCGGATCGCACCGTTCATCGCCACGGCGTCGTTGGCGACGATGCTGACCGTGCCGGCGTTGCTCGCCTGCTGCACCTGCCGATATGGGGCGGCCGCGCCCGGCGCGCTGGGGAGATCGACCACCTGGGTCGCGCCGCTGACGTCGATCAACGAACCCGCATCGAGCACGATGGTCGCCTGCTTGGCCTGCAGGCTGATGTTGCCGCCGGCGGACAGCGTGCCCTGCACCAAGTGCGTGTCGCTGGGGGTCTGGACGAATGCGCCGCTCGTGGAGAGTACCGCCGCGGCGCCCTTGTCGGAGCCGATTTCGAGCACCGGGAGCGCAGCGGTGGTCGCGCCGGAAGGCACCGAGCCGGTGAGCGCGATGTTGATGGCGCCGCCGGGTGCGTAGACGTCGCCGACAATGTCCACGCCGGACACGCTCGCCAATCCGACCGTGGCCCCGACATCGGTGACGATGCTGGCGTGCTCCTGGACGGTGAGCTTGCCGGCGCTCGACAGCTTCAGGTTGGTCGGCGTTCGCTGATAGGCCGGCAGCTGCACGAAGCGCGACGCCGTGTCGAGGTTCGCGCCGCTGGGCAAGGCCGCGGCCAGGGCCGCATCGATCTGCAGATTCGTCTGCGTCGGAGAAACGATCCCGGGCTCGACGGTCAGGTAGCCGCTCGACGCCACGCCGAACGACGAGAAACCGCCTTCGCCGAAGAAGGCGTCGCCCAGCGCCAGCTCGTTGGACGTCACGCCGCTCGCGCCTATCGTCACCGGGGTCTGGTTCGAGATCGCCAGCGAGCCGCCGGTGCCGAATCCATAGCCGGCGAGCGTGCCTGCCAGCGTCAGCGGACTGGTGGACTGGATCTGCGTGGCCGTCAGCGAGATCGCGCCGCCGTTGCCGCCGCTGAAGACGCTGCGCGACGAGTCCGTGCCGCCGGCGGACACGTCGAGCGTGCTTCCCGTCTGCAGGTCGACGATCGGGGCCGCCAGGGTGATGGCGCCGCCGTTGCGCGCGACATCGGTGTTGCCGCCGGCGTCGATGAAGCCGGTCGGCAACGTCGCGGCCGCGCCGCTGGAATTGTTGATCCAGGTGCCGCGGGTGTCGATGGTCGCGCCCTGCCCGACCAGGATCGAACTGGCGATCGTGTTGCTGGACAGGGGCGTCTTGACGGTCTGCGCCGTGACGGCGCCGGCCGCCACGTCGACGTGCCCGTAGATGTCGACCTGGTTGGCGCGCAAGGTCAGCGAGCCGCCGACCGGCCCGGTGATCGTCACGTTCCCGGGCACCGTCACGCTGCCGTTCGCGTTGACCACCACGTCGCTGAAGCCCGTCGTGACGTAGTCGCCCGATGCGGCGACCGTGCCCGCCGACAGCACGTCGGTGGAGAGGTCCAGGCGGTTCTTCGCGTCGTCCGGCAGCGCCGTCGAAACGCCGAAGCCGGCGGCCAGCGTGGACTGCGACCCAGCCGCGAACGTGACGTCGCCGATGCCGAAACTCTGCGAGTTCTTCGTGCTGTCGTAGTTGCCGAGCACCAGGCTGGCACCGCGCGGCGCGGCCGCGAGCTGCTGGCTTCCGGTCGTGGTGCCACCCAGCAACGCGCCATCGAGCACGAGCCCGTTCGTGCCGCCGGTCAGCGTGACCTGGAGCGAGCCGCCGTCGGCGCCCTCGGTGAAGTCGGGGCGCTTCGTGCTCGCGCCCATCAACAGGTTCGAGAACGTCTGGCTGTACCCCCAGCGGGCCTGCGTCTGCGTGAAGCTGCTGGCGATCGCGGTGTACTTCAGGGCCTCGGGCGCGGTGCCGATGTCGTAGAGCTTGCCGTCGGAGCCCAGCAGCTTCGTGGTCGATTCCGTGACGCCGGTGTAGTTCACGCCGCCGCCCGACACGTCGATCGTGGAATCGGCGTGCTGCACGACGCTGCCGGTCGACGTGATCGCGACGCTGCCGCCGACCGCGGCCTTCTCCGCCAGGGTGCGCGGCTGGTTGGCCTGGTAGCCGGAGAGATCGAGCACCGAGCTCGGGTTGCGCAGGTCCACGGTGACGGTGGCGCCGAGCAGCAGGCCGCCCTGCTGGTCCGGCGCGTTCTTCAGCTCGGTGGACGTGACCTTGAAAGTGAGCAGGTTGCTCGCGTCGCTGGCCGTGCTCCACGCGCCCGACGCGTCGATCGAGCCGCCGGCGCCGAGGTAGACGCGCGCATTGGCCGCCTTGACCGGATCCTTCGCGTCGAGCGTCACCAGACCGCTGGGCGAGGTGATGCTGCCTTCGACGTCGATCTTGGCGCCGTCGATCTGGACGACCGGGCGGTACGGCGTGTACGGCGTCGACTGGCTCAGCGTCGTCTGGTCGGTGGTGTCGAGCGGCGTCTCGGTGGTGCTGCCGGCGGCGAGCGTCACCGTGCCGCGCTCCTTGTCGTTGAGCGTGTTGGCCTGCAGGTAGATCGAGCCGTTGGTCAACATCGCGGTGGATGCGGAAACCCGGCCCGACTGGTTGATGGCCAGGCCGGCGAGCGTGACGTTGCCGCGGTCGGACGTGACCGTGCCGCTGTTGTTGATCGTGCTGTTGCTGCTGATCACGTCGCTGAGGTTCAGCGGCACCTCGTCCGCCGTCACCTGCACCAGCATGCCGCGGAAGCCGGTGTTGTTGGTCGCGCTGAAGCCCAGGTACGCGGACGTGCCGGCGGCGAGGATCACCTGGCCGTCGGGCGAGGTGATGATGCCGCTCTTGTTGTCGATGATCGGCGCGATGATCACGACCGCGCCGCCGGACGTCGCGTTGATGCTTGGAGCGGCCGCACCCGCCGGTCCGTTGGCGCCGATCACGACGCTGCCGCTCCTCACGCCGCTGACGCTGGCCCCGGTGCTGTCGTAGCCGCCGGTGAACGCCGGCGTGAACATGCCGCCCGTGGTCACGCCGCTGTTGAACACCGCGTCGCCGATGTTGAGCGACGAGGCGACCAGCGTGTTGACGTTGACCTGCGCGCCGCGGTCGAACAGGATGCCGTTCTGGTTGACCAGGTAGACCTGCCCGTTGGCCTTGATCGAGCCCTGGATGATCGTCGGATCGAGGCTGTAGATGCGATTGAGGACGGCCGACGTCGAGGACGGCTGGATGAACTGCACGACGCTGCCGTTGCCGATGTCGAAGTTCTTCCAGTCCAGGATGATCTTGGGCAGCAGCTGGTTGATCGTCAGCGTCTGGCCCACGCCGCCGGTGTTCGTCGCCGTGGAGAACGTCGCCGAGCCGGTGTAGTCGGACACCACGCCGCGCAGCACGGGGATGGTGTTGGCCGGCAGGGTCGTGCCGGCCGTGGCCGCCTGCACCGGGCCCGCTGCCGCCGCCCACAGTCCGAGCGCCGCGAGCGCGGCGCGATTGCAATGCGTGCGCCGCAGCGAAGACAGGCCGATCTTGCGGAGACTTGCGGACATGACGAACTCCTGGGTCAGGCCGCCGGGTGCATCGCACCGCGGCGACGCATCAGAACTGGTAGGCCGCGCTGGCCTGGACGCGCGGTTGCAGCGCGGACTGCGCGCCGATCGACGACAACGGCCACGCGAGATCGCCGCGCAGCGTGAAGCCCGGCTTGGACTTCATCGTCAGTCCGAGGCCATAGCTGCTCAGCTGGTACGACGCGCGCGTGCCGGGCAGCGGCGAGAGCGTGCGCAGGTAGGCCGCGTCGTAGAAGGCACGGAACTGGAGGAAGTCGAATCGCCCTTGCGCGGGCCTGAGGTTGGGCGTGCGGAATTCGACCGTGCTGCGCAACGCTAGATCGCCGACCTCGGTCAATTCGAGGTAGCCGCGCACGGAGTCGACGCCGCCGGCGACGTACTGCTCGTTGCTGACCAGCGGATCGCCCGTGCCCTGCCCTTCGACCTCGACGTACAGCGACGTGTCGCCAGGCAGCTTCTGCGTGCGGGCGACGCTGAATTTCAGGATCGAGAAGTCGGAATGCGCCAGGAAGCGCTTGTCGGCGAACTGCTGCTGCCGGCTGCCGAAGTCGCGCACGCCGAAGATGAATCCGACGCTGTAGTCGGTGCTGCCGTGCGGATCGAAGCTGCTCGCGGCGTAGCTCAGCGACAGCGGCACGTAGTGGATCGGCGTGCTGAAGCCCGAGCCGTCCGTGAGTGCCAGGTTCTGGTTCGAGTCCTTGTAGTCGATGCCCAGCGTCAGCGATTGCTGCAGCTCCGAAGGATGCTCGCCGACGAGGGGTCGCACGTAGCGCGCGCCGAAGACCTTGCCGTTGCCGAACACGCCGATGCCGTCGCCGACGTAGCTCGTGCTGTCGGACTTCACGGCGGACAGCAGCACCGTGCCGTCGAGGGCCGGCAGCGAGTACGTGCCGACGAAGACCTTCACCTGCGACGTGTCCTGCGGCGAGGTCTGCACCTGCAGGCCGAGGGTGTGTCCGCGCTGGAACAGGTTGGAATAGCGCAGGCTGGCGCTCGTGCGCAGCGCGGTGGTGTTGGGCGCGTGGGCGTTGTCCACTTCGAGGCTGCCGTGCAGCGGCAATTCGTCTTCCACCTGCAGGTCGACCTCGGTGGTTCCGGGCAGCTTTCCGGGTCGCAGCAGCGGCGTGACGCGCTCGTCGGCCGACGTGTTGACCTGCGCCAGCTGCTGCTGCACCTCGCCGAGATTGGGCACGTTGCCTTCGGCCAGCGCGGGCACGAGTTCGAGGATGCGATCCTGCGAGAAGTAGCGCGAGCCGACCACGCGCAGGCGCGAGACCTTGCCCTGCACCACGTTCAGGCGCACGACGCCGGCCACCACCTTCTGCGGCGGAATGTCGACGGTGACCGTGCCGTAGCCGGCGTCGCGGTAGCTCTTCTCGAGCGCAGTGCGCGCCTTCTCCACCGTGTCGATGTCCATGCCTTCGCCGAGGAAGGGGTAGACGGCGCGCTCGATCGCCTCGGTACCCAGTACCGTATTGCCTTCGACCTGGTACTCGAGCACGTCGAAGCGTTGCGGCGTGGCTGCGGCGTTTTCCTGGCGCGTCGGTGCCTGTGCGCTTCGACCCTGCGCTTGCGCCGGCGGCAGGCAACATGCAAGCAGCAGCAGCGGGGACGTTGCGAAGACAGAGAATTTCATCGGGAAGAAAGAGGCGGCTGGAAGCGCGCGCGCCGGGCGCATCGCAGTCTTGTGCAAGTTCGAGCGCCGACTCGCAAACCCCATCGGCCTCGCAGCGTAGCCACCGGGAATGACATGGCGGTTAAAAACAGAAATGCCGGTGCAGCTGTGACCGCACCGGCTTCAGGCATCGCCCATGCTTGCCGCGAACGGCAACCATGGGCGAAAGGCTCAGGACATTACTGAGCGGCGTAGCCCAGCGCAGGCGCCGGGACGTTGCACAGGTTGTAGCCCGAGCTGTTGGCGCGGGTGGCCGCGTTGGCGGGGTACGCCAGGACGCTGGCGTCCGTACGCGGCACCGTCAGCGAGCTGCCGGCCGCGAGGCCCCAGCCGGTCACGTTCTGCTTGTTCGGCAGCGCGCCCAGGACGCCACCGGTCCACATGCCGCTGGTGGTCTGCGGCAGGTTTTGGGCGATCTGGGTCAGCAGCGAGGCGTTGGACGACGTCGCCTTGATCGTCGCGTAGAACGAAGCGTCGTCGCCGGCCAGCGGCGTGGCCTTGTTGTAGTTCAGGGCTTCTTCGGACCAGTCCTTCCACTTGCCGTCGACCACGTTCAGCAGCTTCGGTGCGTTGCCGTCGACCTTGATCCAGCGATAGCCGTCGGCAGTGCCCGGCGTGTAGTCGGTGGACAGGTAGCCGATCGCGCCGACAGCGCCGTTCTGGCTGTAGCTGCTCAGGCAAGCGGCCATGTCGTCGCTGGTGCCGGCTTGCAGCTTCTTCGTGCCGCCATTGGCGGCGCTGTTGCACTGGGTCGCGATCGTCGTGGTCACGAGGGTCGTGGCCGGCGTGATGACCGTGGCGGTCGGAATGCAGATGTCGCCGATGAAGGTGGCATCGAACGCACGCGTCGTGCCCGAACCGGCGCTGCGACGAACCAGGTAGACGCTGTTGTCGGCGCCAGGCAGCGTCAGACCCAGGTTGGACCACGAGGTGAAGTTGCCCGTGTAGATCTGGTTCAGCTGCGCGCTCGTCAGCGACGGCATGCCAGCTTCGCTCTCGTCGCCGGCCGTCAAGCCTTGCGAGGTCTGGAGCGCGTCACGCAGCACCTTGGTGACCGGCACGCCGAACACGATCGTCAGCGGATAAGCCGAGGTCAACTGCGCTGCGACGGCGGAATTGAACTGCTTGGGTTCCGAATCGGAGAAGCCGAAACGGGTGACCTGGGCGAGCGAGCCGACGCCAGCGTTGCCCGCGGACGTGCCGCAGACGTACTCGTTGTAGCTGGGGATCGTCGCCGTGGCGCTCACGACCTGCGGAGGGATGGAGCAGTCCGTGGCGGCGGTCAGGTCGCTGACTTGCAGGAACTGCAGCGCGGCGGCGCCGTTGGCGACACCGTTGACACCGTCGCTCGACGAGTTCGTGTTCTTGTGGATGGCGATCTTGGTGTTGCCGGAGGACAGCACGAAGTTGCCGTTGGCAGCGACGTTGCTCGTCTCGCAGGTCCACAGGTAGTACGTCTTGCCGCCCGCATCCGTGCGGTAGGTGTCGAGCGTGTTCGCGTTGCACGAGTTGGCGATGAACTTGGTCAGCGCGAGGTCGACGGCCGACGAACCGGCGATGTAGACGTCGGTGACGCCCGCGCCGGAGATGTAGTTGGCCAGCGGACGATTGGGGGTTTGCGGATCCGCAAGGGCGGACGAGGCAACGACGGCCGCAACGGTGGCGGCGGCGATGTGGGAGAGCTTGAAGGTCATGGCATTTCCTGGAATTTGGACAAAGCTCCGCCTGGCTTCCGGCCCGAAGGCACGGAAGTCGGGCGGTCTACAGAAGGGTCAGGCAGTCAGCCGCGTTCAGGCGCCGCGGTTCTGGCGACGGCGGCCGAGGCCGACCATGGCCAGCAGGCCCGGGGCGAACAGCAGCACGGCAGCGGGCAGCGGCACGGCGGCGACGGCGGAGCCGTTGGTCCAGGTCAGGTCGCCCTGGGCGTCCGTGAGGGTGAAGTAACCACCGGCGGCATCGGAGCCGTCGCCGAAGGCGGCGAGGCTGGCGTTGACGAACAGCTGCGAAGCGTTGCCCGTCGCGTCGTTCTTGGTGAAGTTCTGGCTGCTGCCGACGCCGTTGCCGGAATTGTTGCTGCCGTAGCCGAACAGGTTCGAGATGTAAGCGGCGTTGGTCGTGTCGCCCAAGGCCTTGACGCCCGTGTATTCGCCGTTCGCCTTGGCGTAGCCATTGGCGGCCAGGTCGAGCTGCGTGAAGCTGCCGAGTTGGCTGGTCAGCAGACCGGCTTGGGAGGCCGAGGAATTCGGGCCGTTGCCGGACGCAGAGGTCAGGTCGCCGGTCTGGTAGGTGGCGCCCGTGAAGTTGGCTTGGCTGTCGACCGTGTTGCTCAGGGCAACGACGTTCCACTGGATGTTGCCGGGAGCCACGCCCGCGAATTGCGTCGTGAAGATGCTGCCGGCCGGAGCGTTGAAGACCTGGCTGGTGTTCAGCGCGCTGAGCGAGACGCCCAGATCGCGAACATAGGTCGACGCCGTGGCGAAGTCATAGGCGATCAGCAGCAGATCAGGCGTCGACGAGACGTTGATCGCAGCCGAAGCCATCGAACTGGCCAGGGCCAGGGCGCTGGCGGTCGCCAGGATGTTGAACTTGATTTTCATAGCTTTGCTCCAAAATCGATTGATGAACCTCTGCGATCGACCCCTCCTGAGGTCGAACCCCTACTTCCCCTACTTCTCGAACCGTCGGCGCGATCACCAGGGCATTGGCCAATGTAGGCAGCGCCAATGACGCCGTTCTGCTTTGCCTGCCGTGCCGGACGACCCATTCAGACTAGTCTTGTCCTCGTGGCCCCGCCGCATGCGCCCACAGTCCCGCGCCGACGATCCTAGGGTGCCGGCGTGTCCCGACAGAAGCCCGATCTGGGGCGTGCCATAGTCAACATGGACTAGCTCACACTAGCCAGCGGCACCACTCACTCAGGCTGCGCGGGCTCGACGACGGGCCGTGGTGGCGCGTTTTCCCAGGTCGGCGGCGGCTCGCCGTCACGCTGGTAGTTCCAGCCTGGAACGGCGCCGCGTACACCCGTGCCGCCATCGAGGGGAGCCGCGAGCGGAGCGGCGAACACCCAGTCCCGATACGATTTGGCCGTCGTGAACGGAATTCCGGGATTGGCGAGTTCGACAGGCGCCCGCGTACGGATCGGCCGCTTGTCCGACAGGCTGTATACGCCGCTGATCCCGCCGAGCGGCGTCCTCACGAGGCCCCACTCGGAGTTTCCGGTGATCGGATCGAAGTACAGCCGACGCAGGTAGCGCACCGGCACGAGGTGGTCGTCGCCTCCCAGCAACTGCTCCAGCGATGTCGGATAAGGTTGCGGATCGCGCGCATGCGCAGCGGCATAGCGCGCCAGCGCGGTGCGATATTCGAGGCCCACGAAAAGCAGTTGCTTCTCGCGATCGCGTTGCCCGCTGAAGCTCCAGGTCGTGGCAGCGGCGGCGGCCATCAGGCCCATCAGCACGATGAGAAACATCAGGCCGATGAACGTGAAGCCCCGTGTCGGCGCGCGCATGCGTGCGAGCGTGCGGTCGCGCGCCCGCGGCGGCGCTCCCGCGGCTGGAGGCGCGCACAAGCCCGCGGCCGGTCGATCAGCCGGCACCGGCATCCGCGATCCGCTGGACGCAGCGCTCGAAGGCAACATCGACGGCCTCTTCGAAGTCGCGCGCAAAGGCGACGTGATCCATCAACCGGCTGGCCGCCAGCAAGTCGCGCTGTGCCGCGCGGACCGCGGCGAGCGCGCCGACGTCGGCGGCGAGCGCCGCGGCGAGGGCGACGAATCCGGCGTCGTCGTGTGCCACCAGGCCCTCGAGCCCGGCCGCCCCGAGGATGGAGGCGCCCATGCGCGCGGGGTGCGTGGCGCCCAGGCGCGTGATCACGGGCACGCCCATGAAGAGCGCCTCGCAGGTCGTGGTGGCGCCGTTGAACGGCAGGCTGTCCAGCGCAATGTCGATCTCGCCATAGGCCGCGAAATGCGCCTGTGGATCGGGCTGCCAGGCGCTGAACTCGACGCGCTCCGCGGCGATGTCCCGCGCGACGAAATACTGCACGACGGCGTCACGATTGCTGCGCTTCTGGAACGCGCCCGCCTTCAGCCGCAGCCGCGAATCGGGTACGGCTGCCAGCACGGCACGCCACAGCTCCAGCGTGTGCACGCCGGCCTTGCTGAAGTTGTTGAACGAGCCGAAGGTGATGAAGCCGCGTGCCGCAGCGGGCGGCACCGTCACGTCGGGCATGGGTCCAGGGCGATAGCAGAACATGCTCTGCGGCAGGCGAATCAGAGGCTCGGTACTGTGCAGTTCGCTGCCCGCCGGATCGATCGTCCAATCCGTCATGCGGAAGTCGAAGCAGTCGGCGCCGGTCGTCGTTGGATAGCCCAGCCACGTGATCTGGCACGGCGCGGGACGACGCTGGAACACCCCCAGTCGGTTGCCGGACGTCAAGCCCGACAGGTCGATCAGCACATCGATGCCGTCTTCGCGGCAGCGCTGTGCCAACTGGGCGTCGGACATGCTCGTGCACTCGACCGTCTTCTCGCACAACGCCGCCAGGCGCTGCGTGACATCGTCGGCGCCGGCGTTGGACTTGTAGGCGAAGACTTCGTGGCGATCGCGATCGCGCTGTTCCAACAGGCCTTCGAGGAAGTAGGCGACGGAGTGCCGCTTCAGGTCGCTCGAAACGAAACCGAGGCGCAAGCGCTTCGATCCGCGCGGCGCGAACGGCGTCCGCGCGCGCGCGGGCAGCGCCCGCAACACAGGCGCGACGCGCGCGCGATGCGCATCGACCAAAGCAACCGGATCCTCTTCGGAGTAGCACAGCGTCAACAGGTAGGAGCAGACGGCCTCGAAATACTCGGGACGTGCCTCGATGGCCGCGGCGAATGCGGCCAGTGCGCTCCCGGAATCAAGATCCGAGCCGACGGTCTGCTGCTCGATCTTGCCGCGTTGGTGCCGCGCCTCCGCGCTGGCAGGGGCCAGCGCATCGACCCGGTCCAGCCATACCAATGCTTCGTCCGTCTCGCCGAGTTCCACCAGGCACGCGACGAGCGCCAGCATCACGTCGGCGACGGGTGCGTGACCGCCCAGCCACTGCGTGAAGAGCCGGCGCGCGAGATCGAAGCGCAGTTCGTCGCACAGCAGCGAGCCGAATTGCAGACAGGTCCCGGTGCGGCCGCTGTCGATCGCCAGCGCGCGGTTGAACAGCTGAGCCGCCTCGTCGTTGCGCCCCGTCAGCTTCAGCACGACCGCCAGGTTGTGCAGCAGATCGGCGTTGTCGGGCGCCAGTACGAGCGAACGCCGGTGCACCTGCTCGGCTTCGCGCAGGTCCTCGGCAGTCAGGTTGTCGCCCACCGACTGGCCGATGCGTTCGGCGAGGACGTTGCCCAGATTGCTCAGCGCCTCCGGGAAGTCCGGTTTCAGCCGCAACGCCTCGCGCTGGGCCGCCGCAGCCTCGTCGAGCCGCCCGAGCAGGCGCAACGCGATGCCCAGGCTCACGTGCACCTCGGCGAAATTCGGCTTGAGCGCGATGGCGCGTTCGTAGGCCGCGATCGCCTCGTTCAGCCGCCGCGCCGACTTCAGGGCCCGGCCGTGCGAGAAGTGGTACTCGGCGCGCCGGCCGTCGATCCGCAGCGCGGTCGCGGCATGCTCGATCGCGTCGTCAGGGCGCCCGCTGCCGTTGGCGATGATGGACAGCAGGTTCCACGCCGGCGCATTGCGCGACTGCCCTTGCACGAGCCGCCGCAGCATCTGCTCGGCAGCGCTGGCATGGCCGGCTGCCAGCAGCGCGCTCGCACGTGTCATCGACGGCGGCTCCCGCATCGCTGCAAGATTCAAGGACATCGCGATGCCCTCAGCTGCGCGCGATGAGCGCCTGCGCTTCGTCCTGGTCCGCCAACGGCGTCTTGCCGGCCAGCGCCTTGCGAACCAGCTGCGCACCCTGCTGCAGGTCGCCCTTGCGATACAGGGCCATGCCGTAATGCAGCTGGACCCCGGCGTTGTCCGGCGCCAGTGTGGCGGCGCGACCGAGCACCGCGGCCGCTTCGTCGTAGCGGCCGAGCCGGTATTCCACCAGGCCCAGCGTGTCGATGTAGAGCGGCTGCGTCGACGCCGAGAATCGGTTGGCGAGTTGCAGTGCGCGATCCAGGCTCGCCTTGTCGCGCTTGCTCTGCACCAGCACGTAGGCGAGGTTGTTGGCCGCCACGTCGCTGTTGGGCGCGCGCTGCAGCAACTTTTCGTAAACGGCGATGGCCTCGTCGGTGCGACCGGCGCGACCCAGCCACTCGGCGCGCGCCGAGGCCAGCGTCACGTCCGCGGGCCAGGCCTTCTCGCCCTGGTCGAGCACGCCCATGGCCTCCGGCAGGCTCTTTCGCGCCACCAGCACCGCCGCGAGGTTCTTGTAGGCGCTGGCGGGCGCGGCGGGCATCGCCACAAGTTGCTGGAACTGATCCTGCGCCTTCGCCAGATCGCCCGCCGCGAGGGCCACCTCGCCGCGCATCTCGCGCGCGACGGCCGAATTCGGATTGGCCTTCTGGATGGCGTCGATGCGTGCCGTGGCCTCGTCGAACTTGCGCTGGGCCGTGAGCAGGGCCACGGCGGCGATGCGCGGCTCGGGCGCGTCGGGCGCCACCTTGGCGGCGGCGTCGTACTGGGCCAGTGCCGGGCCGAACTTATTCTGCGCCGCCAACACGCGGCCGTGCGTCAAGTGGCCCCGCGAATCGGCCGGGAACAAGGTTTCCATCCTCACCGCCTCCGCCTCGGCGCCGGCAAAATCGTTCATCGCGAGCGCGACATCGATCTTCATCTGCCAGGCCGTCACGTCCTTCGGGTCCGCCTTGATCGCGGCGTCTATCTCCGACATCGCGACCGGGAACTCCTTCGTCTGCGCCATGTCGGCTGCCAGCAGCAGGTGGGCCCGCGGCTCCGCGTCGTTGAACTTCACGGCGTCGGCGAGCACCTCGCGCGCCAGCTCCGGCTCGCCGATCAGGTGATGCGCGTGCGCCAGCAGGTCGGTGATCTCGAGCGAGCCCGGCTTGTCCTTGGCGGCCGAGCGCAGGTCGGCGATGGCCGCGCGCACGTCGCCGTCGGCGAGCTCGAGACGACCGCGCAGCACCAGGCCGGTGGAATCGCGCGGGTTGCTCTTGAGCAATTCGGCCAGGGCGCCGCGCGCCTGGTCGGTCTTGCCCTGCGCCATCCAGATCGTCGCCAGCAGTCCGCGCGCCGATGCGGCGGCGGGCGTCGCCTTGCCGTCGTCGACGATGGACTGCAGCACGCGCACCGCGTCATCGGGGCGGTTCAGACCGCGATAGAAGTCGACCTGCGCGAAGCGCAGTTCGGTCGCCCGGGGGTGCGCCTCGATGGCGGCGGCGAAGTCCTTCTCGGTCTGGGCCTTGTCGCCGAACGCCTCCTTGAAGCGCAGCAGCGCGATCGTGCGCGCCGCGTCATCGGGCTCGACCTCGATCGCCTTGCGCAGCACGCCTTCGGCATGCGCCTGGTCCTTGGCGCGCAGATACATCGAGGCCCAGCCCTGCCACAGGCCGTTGTCCTTCGGATTGGCCGCGGTCGCCTGCATGTAGTAGCCGGCAGCCCGCGCGATGCGTGCGTCGTCCGGCTTGCCCGATTGCGCCACCTCGGCGGCCATCTGCGACAGGCGGGGCTGGTTCGGGTGCGCGGCGATCGTCCTGTCGAGAACGTCCAGCGCGGTGTCAGGCTGGTTCGCGTTGTAGAACAGGCCGGCGAGCACCAGCGCGCCGTCGACGGGCAGCGTCTGGCCGGACTTCGCGATGCGGTTGGCAAGCGCCAGCGCCTGGTCCTTCTCGCCGCGACGCGCGAGCAGGGCAGCCTGCAGCGTCTGTACGCGCGCATCGTCCGCGTGGGCGGCCAGCAGGGTGGACAGCGAGGTTTCGGCCTGCTTCAGATCCCCGGAAAGCAGATAGAGGCGACAGACGCCCAGCTGCGCGTCGACCGAATCCGGACGCAGCTCGAGCACCTTCGAGTAGTTCGCATACGCGTTGCGGAACGCGCTCTTGCCATCCTCGATCTGCGCGGCGATCAGGAACGCGTCGGCGTTCTTCGGATCCATCTGCAGGACATTGCGCGCTTCGACGCTCGCGTGATCCCAATCGGATTGAGCAACGAACTGCGCGCCCTTGCGCAAGCCGGACTCGATGCGTTGAGCCTTGCTCGTGCAGCCCGCGAGCCATACACACACGACCGCTCCGAGGAGCACGTGCCATCTTGTTCCAGCCATCATCAGCCACCTCGTTCAGACCCTCATCGCCATTCGAGGGGAACCCGAATGCTAGGGATCGAATGTGACCATTTGCCGGTCGCGCGACGGCGCGTTCAGGCCACCGCAGGAATTCGATGGCGCGCCGCCTCGCGGGCGCCGCGGCGAACACGCCATTGCAGCGCGGCGAGGATCGCGAGGCCGCCGAGGAACAGCCACGACGTCGCCGGCAAAGGCGTCGCCGCCGGGACGGCGTTGATCGTGAGATCGATGTTGGCCGAGCTCGCCATCAACGACTGGAACTGGTTGCCGACCTGCTGCGCGCGCACGTTGTTGATGAAGTTCCACAGCGTGAGCTGCAGCGCGGCCGCGGAGCCGACGGTCGCCACGGTGCCGCCGGGACTCGTCGTCACCGACAGCGCGCGTTCGCGGTTCGACGCCGCATCGCTGCTCGCCGCGACGGCCTGCGTGGTCTGGCTGTCCAGCGTGAACGACGCGGAGGCCACCGTGCTGCGGCCCGATCCGTCGCCAAGGCCGTTGCCCGAATCGAACCGGGTGGCCAGGCCTGACGCGTTCTGGAAGGCCGCACTCGACAGCCCCGGCGCGGACAGACTGCCCTGGAACGCGCCCACATAGCCCCACTCCGAAGTCGGTGCCGCGAAGGCCACCGACGACAGTGCGGTCAATGCCGCGATCACTCCACCCCTGATGTACTTGTTCACCATCTCGATTCACCCGACCCGCGACACCGCTGATTTCTCGAAAAAGAATAGCACGCGACCTGCTAGATTCCTACTCGACCGAGTGTTCTTCGCGGCACATTAATCCGGCGTGAAATCGACGTCGCGGGGACTGATCCGATTGGACTAGCCACGCACCGGATTTTCAATCCGGCTTCAGTATTCCAAGGCTCATCGCGCGCGAGATCGCATGCGTGCGCGTGTTCGAATCGAGCCGTCGCAGGATGGCCTGGATATGGTTCTTGATCGTCCACGGGCTGCAATCGAGCAGCTTCGCGATCTCGATGTTGGTCTTGCCTTCCTTGATCAGACCGAGGATCTGCTCCTGTCTCGGCGTGACCAGTCGGCCGCTGCGCTGCGAGCCCGCGCTCGTGATCTCGCGCTCGGTGGCCAGCACGCGCAGAAAGGCGTTGTGGATGTGCGGGATCAGCAGTTCCACGATGTGCCCGAGGCGCGCATCGAGCGGCACCGGAATGCGGCCGAAGCCATAGAGCGCCTCCACCTTGCCGGAGGCCCCGATCACGAGGTGCGCGGCGAGATTCTTGAGCTCGTTGTCGCGCACCAGCGTCGCCAGGTCCGCGTCCGAGGTGCGGCTGCCTTCGACCGGGCAGAAGATGATCACCTGGCGCGACCCTTCGGCGACGGCCATCAGCCGTGCCCTGAGCCCGTTGAGCGAGTCCGCCACCACGTCGAAATGTTCGTCGCGAAAATAGCGGCTCGCCGAGAAGCGATGCATGGCCATGCCCTGGCGCGAGCCGTCCTCGATGCCGCAGATGAGGATTTCGTGCGGGAGCAAGGCCTGCAACGAGCTCTGTGTCCAGGCGAAGAACTGGTGCCGGCTGGAGATGGCGAACGAGTTCTCGACGACGTCGGAGAAGTGCTCACGGTCACCATCGTTCATTCTTGAGATACCGCTCACGGTGTGCCGTCCCTCAGACTGGATAAGTCGAACTGCTCTCGTTGCATGACATACGCATTGCTCCAGCAGTTGCGGCACGTTAACGATGAACAGTGACAATTTATCGAGGCTGCTACATCACTACCATTGATCGTAGGGCGTGCCGTCCATGGAAAGTCCCGGCGCGCCGCTGCGAACGTCGTAGACGCCGGTAGTGGCCACTTCGTCGGGCGGCTTGACCGCCACCCAGGTCTGCGCGCTCTCGGTCACCGGATCGGCGGGCAGGCTGCGCAGGTAGCGCCGATCGACCAGTTCGTCGAGGCTGGCCGGGTAGCGGCCGTTGTCGGAGAGAAACTGGTCGATCGCGGTGCGCATCACGCGCAGGTCCTGGTGCAGGACCGCCTCGCGACTGTGCGCGACGCTGTGCAGGTATTTGGGCAGGGCGATGGTCAGCAAGGTGCCGATGATCGCGAGGACCACCAGCAACTCGATGAGCGTGAAGCCGCGCCGGCGACACTCCGCTCGCATCACCACTTCCCGTAAGGCTGGCCGTTGAGGCCCTTGCGCGTCGACTTCGAGTACACGTCGAAGACGTCGCGCCCCGGCTGCGGCTCGTCCGCGCTGCTCGCGTAGCTGCGCAGCCCCCAGGTATCGGCCGCCGGCAGCGCCGGGTCGGCCAGCGGATCGCGCGGCAACCGGCGCAGGAAATAGATCTTCGTCGCCTTGGGCGTCGTGATGTCGGGAACGCCGTCGGTCAGCTCTTCCAGGTTGCGCGGGTAGCCCGTCTCGTCGATGGCACGCGCGATGCGCTTGTCGTCGGAGGCCCGCTTGTAGGCGTCGATGGCCTGGCGGATCTCGCGCAGGCTCGTGCGCAATTCCTGTTCGTTGTTGCGTTGCACCGCCAGGTCCGCGAACGTCATCGCGCCGCTGGCGAGCAGGCCGAGGATCACGACGCTGATCAGCAACTCGATCAACGCGAAGCCACGCGCCGGCGCGCGCATGCGCGTGCGCGTGCGCGCCGGTGCGGGCGCGGCGCACACGGTCATTGATCCGCCTTGGCCGCGGACGCCGCATCCGCCGGCCCGGCAGCCGGGGACGATGCGGCCGCAGCCGGCGCAACGGGCGCGGGCGCCGGTGCAGGCGCCTCGTCGCGCGGCTGCGCCGGGGCCAGGGCGCCCGACGTCGTCGGACTCCCCGGCGACGACGACGGCGACAGCGCCAGCTGGCCCGTCGCACGCAGCCGCAACGGTGCGGCGCCCGGCGACGCCTCGGTGCCGGAGCCGTATTCGTAGCGGCTCGGCACGCCCGCGCCGATGTTGCGGACGATGCGCGGCGTGATCAGCAGGACGATCTCGGTCTTGCTGCGATCGTTGTTCTGGGTCGAGAACAATCGGCCGAGCACCGGCAGGTCGGCGAACCCGGGAAAACCCGCAACGCTGCTCCGGTCCTCGTCGCTGATCAGGCCCGCGAGCGCCTGCGTCTCGCCGTCCTTCAGCCGCAGCGAGGTGCTGGCCAGGCGCGTTCCGATCTGGTAGGTCAGCGAGCCGGACGTGCCGCGGATCTCGCGCACGATGTTGCTCACCTCGAGATTGACCTTGACGCCGACCTCGTTGTCCAGGAACACGTTGGGCTCGACATCGAGCTTCAGTCCGACGTCGAGGTAGTTCACCGACTCCGCCACGCCGACGTTGGCCGTCGACGTGGTGGTGATCACCGGCACGCGGTCGCCGATCAGGATGCGCGCCTTCTCGCGGTTCTTCACGCGGATGCGCGGGTTCGCGAGGATGTTGGTGTCGCCGTTCTCCTCGCGCAGGTTCGCGGCCGGGTTGTCGATCCCGATGCTGGAGCCCGAAAGATGGCGCAGGCCCGCGAGAGTGAGCTGCGTCGGCGTGAGCGTCTGGTTGGTGACGGTGGTGCTGCCCGCGGCCGTGGCGATGACGGTGGCCGGGTTCGGCACCAGGTTGAGGACCGTGAACTTGCCGGGCGGATCGATGCCGATGTCGAGCAGGTGCGAGCGCTTGACCTCCAGCACTTCGACTTCCAGCATCACCTCGGGCTCGGGCAGATCCTGGGCGGCGATCACCTTCTCGGCGAGCCGCAGCGCCTCCGGCGTGTCGCGGATCGTCAGGCTGTTGAGCTTGTCGTCGGCATAGACGTCGCGCGTCTTCAGCACGGTCTTGAGCATCGTCGAGATGTTCTTGGCCTCCGCGTTGGCCAGATAGAACGTGCGCACGTTGAGCTCCACGTAGTCGCGCTGCTTCGGCACCGTGTTCGGGTAGATCAGCACGGTGTTCGCGTTGAGGATCTTGCGTTCGAGCTGGTTCGTCGTCGTCAGCACGTTGATGACGTCGTCGACGGTCGTGTGGCTGATGTTGAGCGTCACCTTGATGTCGGCGCGCACGTCATGGTCGAAGACGAAGTTCAGGCCGGTGCTGCGCGAAAGCGCCTCGAAGACGGACTTCAGGTTGGCCTCGTGGAAGTCGAGCGTGATCGGCTTGCGCAGCGCCGCCGACAGCTCGGGCGTCGGTTCGAGCGCCGGCGCGGCCACGAACGCAAGCCGCCGCGACAGCTCCAGCGCCGCGGCGTTCGCCGGGTCGTCGGCCAGCACCGCCCGCGCCAACGCCAGCGCATCCTCGTCGCGCCCCTGCGCGTGCAGTTGCGCCGCCTGCTCGACGCGCGCCTGCACGCGCCGCGCCGCCGCCACCGCCTCCAGCCCCGCATGCGCGCGCGGATGATCCGGCCACAGCGCCTCGACGCGCGTGTAGAGCCCCGCGGCGTCGTCCAGGCGGCCGGCATGCAGCGCGTCGTCGGCCTGCTTGAGCAAGGTGCCGGTCTGCACTTCGCGCTGGCGGACCAGGGTCATGCGATAGCTCGCGTTGCCGGGTTCCGCGCCCGCCGCGCGCTCGAGTTGCGCGATGCCTTCCTCCGGATGGCCCTGGTCGATGAGACGCTGGCCGTCGTTCAGGAATTCGCGCCCGGGCGCGCAGGCCGTCAGCAGCAGGCCGGCCGCGGCGCCCAGGACGCGTGCCCATGGCGGGCTGCGATTCATGGGTGGCTCCCGAGCGCCACGGCAAGCGTCTTCTGCAACGGGAGGTAGGTCAAGGTCATCGAGGTCTCATCCAGATGATCGACGCGGTACTGGCCGTCGATGGTGGCTCCGCCGCGAACGGCCAGCACGCGGTCGCCGCGGCTGAAGAAGGCGGTGCGGCCCGCATCGTCGGTCAGGCCGCCCAGGTACGGATACGGGAAAGGCGGCGCCACCGGCTCGACCGCCTGCTCGGGCGCGGACGGCGGCGGCGCCGGTTGCCAGGATTGCAGGGTGAAGATCGGCACGGCCTTCTGGTTGTCGGCGCGCGCGACGGCGACGCGGCGCCGGGCCAGCGCCTCGAGATGCAGCGCGGTCGATGCCTCGGACGCTGCGCGCGCAGGCGCCGCCGAGGCCGAGGCCGCGTCAGCCTGCGGCGCAACCTTCGCCGTCGATCCGACGACGTCCGCGTCGGCATCGCTGCCCGAGGCCAGCGTGTGCTCGACGATCAAGCCGACGCCGACCGCGATGAAGAGGATGGCCAGGCGCTTGCGGGCAGGTGTCATCTCGGCCATGCGTCACTCCGATCGACGGACGAAGAGCACGAAGCGCAGCTGCGCGTCGAGCTGCGCGGAGCGGGCGTCCGCGCGTCGCACGCTCATCTCCTCGAGCGCGAGCGCCGGGTTGTCGCGCAGCGCGTCGGCGATGAACGCCCGCAACGGGGCGTACTCGGCGGACAGCGGCAGCACGATGGCGTAGCGGGCGGCCGCGTCCTGCCCCGACTCGGTCAACTTGAAGTCGGCCTGGCGCAACTGGAGGCCGTGCTGGCGTGCCAGGGTCCACAGGCGCGAGTAGCTTTGCGACAGATCCTGCGGCGTGGGAAATCCGTTTTCGAAGGCGGCCAACTGGCCGGCCGTGGTCAGCGGCGCCAGCCGCGGGCCCGCCGGCCTGGCGGCGGCCTGGCGAGCGAGGTCGGCGTTGCCGTTCTCCAGCGCCGCGAGACGGTGGGCGCTCGGCAGCGACAGCGCCAGCCAGGCCACGGCGAGCGCCAGCAGCAGCAGCCCCGCCGCGATGCCCGGCAGCCCGATGCGTTCGCCGGCGCGCAGCGCACGCCAGCGCAGGTAGTTCAGCGCAGGCGCCATGTCGCCGCCACGGTGAAGGAGACCACGTCGACACCTTCGCGCTGCACCGTCTCGTAGCCCTCGAGATGCACCTGATCCAGCACCTTCAACGCGGCCAGGCGATCGACATAGGCCAGCAGCTCGGGAACGGAACGCGCTTCGCCGCTCAGGCGCAACGCATGCTGGCGCGCGTTCGGCGCCAGCGACATCACGCCCAGCCCGCGCGCATCGGCCGACTCGATGGCGTCGAACAGCGCATCCCACGGCACCGCCAGTTCGTCGACCAGCTGGTTGGCGGCGGCGACGCGGCGTGCCAGCTCCGGGCCGACGCTCTCCGTGCGCGGGCGGGTCGGTTGCAGCCGCGCGGCCAGCAGGTCGTGCCGCGCCTCCTGCGCCTCGATCGCGGCGTTATTTCGAACGAGCGCGCCGGCGAACAGCGCCACGCCCGCGAGCGCGACGACGAGCCAGGCCCATTCGCCCCAACGCGCCCGGCGCGCGGACGCGGGATGGAAGTCGAGCAGGAGCGCGCGTATCATCTCAAGCGGCCCTGGCGATGGCATCCGCGCGTTCCGGACGGACTTCCACGTGCGCCCAACGGTCTTCGCGGCCCAGCGAGAACCACTCGCGCGACAGCAATGCCGGCAACTGCGACAGCGCGCCGCGGGCCACGGCCACGCGCTGCGGCCGGCCGGCCTCCACCAGCAGCAGCGTCAGCATGTCGGACTCGGGCACGACCACCCAGGTGGCGTCATCCGGCAACGCATCGCCGAGCGCACCGAGCTCGTGCACCAGCGACGGCGTCACGGAGCAAAGCGCCAGGCCGCGCAGCGCGAAGACGCGACCCAGTTCGTCCAGCAACGCGGCATCGATCGCGCAGGCCAGCGTGGTGCTCTCGTAGTCGCCCGCGCCGGCACGCACGACCCAGTCCCTGGCCAGGTCGCCGTAGGTGTCGCGAAAGCAGTGCTCCGCGAACACCTGGCGCGCGCCGCGCGACTGCATCGCCGCGTTCCAGGGCACCAGCAGATAGCGCGCGTAGCGTCCGGGGACGACGCAGCCGACGCGGGTCTTCTTGTCGATGTCCGCCGCATCGAGCTGCAAGGCGAGCGTCGCGACCGCCGCCGTCCAGCGCGGCTCGCCCGCCTCGGCGGTCGGCGAAGCGTCCGCGGGCAGATGGAACGTCCGGACGTCAGGCGACCAGCGTGACACGGTTCACCTCGTCGAGCGTCGTCCAGCCGTCCAGGAACAGGTCGATCGCCGCCGCCCGCAGGAAGCGCGTGCCGTTGCGCGCAGCCGCCTCCTTGATCTGGCGCACGGGGGCCTTGGCGACGATCAGTTCGCGCATCGCGTCGTCCAGGATCAGCAACTCGCCGATCGCCTTGCGGCCCTTGTAGCCGGTGTGGCGGCACTGGCTGCAGCCGCGCCCGGCGCGCAGCGTGCGCCCGTCCACCTGCTGCGCGGGGATCATGGCCGCCGCGAGCTGCGCCGGATCGAGGCTCACGTCCGCCACGCAATGCGGGCAATTGAGTCGCAACAGACGCTGCGCCAGGACACCGCTCAACGCCGAGACGAAGCTGTAGGGATCGACGTCCATGTGCGTGAAGCGGCCGATCACGTCGAAGGCGTTGTTCGCGTGCACGGTCGACAACACCAGGTGCCCCGTGAGCGCGGCCTGGATCGCGATCTGCGCCGTCTCGGGATCGCGGATCTCGCCCACCATGATGCGGTCGGGATCGTGGCGCAGGATCGAGCGCAGGCCGCGCGCGAAGCTGAGTCCCTTCTTCTCGTTGACCGGGATCTGCAGGATGCCGGCCAGCTGGTATTCGACCGGATCCTCGATCGTGATGATCTTGTCGTTGCCATGATTGATCTCGGACAGGCCGGCATACAGCGTCGTCGTCTTGCCGCTGCCGGTGGGGCCGGTCACCAGCAGCAGGCCGTACGGGTCGCGGCACAGGCGGCGAAACGCCGCGAGCGTGGTGTCGTCGAAACCGAGGATGTCCAGGCGAAGGCCGGTCGACTGGTCGATCATGGATTGCTTGTCCAGCACGCGCACCACCGCATCCTCGCCATGGATGCTGGGCATGATGGAGACGCGGAAGTCGACCTCGCGACCCAGCGCGCGCAGGCGAAAGCGGCCGTCCTGGGGAATCCGGCGTTCGGCGATGTCGAGCTCCGCCATGACCTTCAGCCGCGACAACACCTGCTCGGCGAGCTCGCGACCATCGGGCGCGCCGACCTGGATCAGCATGCCGTCCAGCCGGTACTTGATGACCAGGCCGCCGAGGTGAGACTCGAAGTGGACGTCGCTCGCGCCGCTCTTGAGTGCGTCGTAGAGCGTCGACTGGACCAGGCGCACGACGACACTGGTGCCTTCGCCGATGGAGCGGATCGACAGGTCCTCGAGGCCGTCCACCGGATCGGTCGTCGAGGCGTTGGCCGGCAGCGCCGTGTCGATGGCGCGCATCGAGTCTTCGTGACGCGCAAGGTAGGCGGCGATGTCCGCGGCCTGCGCGATCTTCCAGGTCGGCACCAGGCCCAGGCGTGCATGGCACCAGGCCTGCAATGCCTCGTCGAACGGATCGGACACGACCACGAACCAGGCGGCGTCGGCGCCCCTGAACGCGAGGCAGCCGCGCTGCGCCGCGTCGCGGTAAGGCAGCAGGTCGAACGCCGGCTGGAGCGTGCCCATGCCGGCCAGGTCGACCACGTCGATGTTCATCGCCGCGCCCATGAGCTCGGCCAGGCGGCGGGTATCGACGTCCAGCGCCTGGGCCAGCACGTCGACGAGCGGCCGCTGCTGCGCCGACGCGTCGCGCCGCGCCTGCACGATCGCACGCGGTGTCAGCGCGCCGGCCTGCATCGCCGCGCGCACTTCCGGACGGGCGCCGGCGTTCATTGCAGGCTCCCGGCGAGTTCGAAGATCGGTGCATACATCAGCAGCACGATGACGCCGATGATCAGGCCGATGCCTATCATCAGCAAGGGCTCGAACAAGCGGATGAACCAGTCGATGGCCTCGGCGATGTCGTCTTCGTGGAAGATCGCCGTGCGCTCCAGCATCTCGCCCATCTGGCCCGTGCGCTCGGCCACCCGCAGAAGCCGCACGGCGACGACGGTGGTGAGGCCGTTGGCCTCGAAGGCG